>Ga0070734_10000081_pt1 | contig 266331 bp, 244 predicted proteins | sample Coa_R1_8_FD_66444 | JGI IMG/M metagenome (GOLD analysis project Ga0070734, IMG submission 66444) | Surface soil microbial communities from Centralia Pennsylvania, which are recovering from an underground coalmine fire - Coalmine... | ecosystem: Environmental > Terrestrial > Soil >...
TATGCAGGCTGCTGATCAGGTGCAGAGGGCAGGCGGCTCGCCGCGCGCGGTCGCAGTGGCGGTGGTAGTCGCGGTCTGGTTGTTCAGGGCCGGGCGGGGGCGCGTGTCGTGAACTCTCTTTTAGTTGGCTGGGGGTATCGAAAGACTGAGAATCTTGAAGTACGTCGCACCCCTAATCGTCGGTGTACATGGCCGTTGGCCAATCATGATCACGACGGTGTTAGCAGGATACCGGTCAAACGGTCTTGACTCCTCCAGGCAGGTAAAAACGTGGTTCATTTCAGGCCCTGGATCCAATCTGATATGACCAACCCTATTGTTCACCGCCTCGATCTTCGTTTGTATCGGTGCGATTTCCGCTCTGAGCACATCGGGAGCTGCTCTTTGAAGAGCTGCAGTGGCTTTTGTCGGTAGTTCATTATCTAGTGTTCGCACTCGTGATTCAAGCTCAGTCTGTTGCCGCGTTAGAGCTTGATATGCGGCCGTTAGGTCTTGAGCCCGATGGAATAGATAAGCGCCGCTGAGCCCCAGAAATGTAGCAATTCCAAGTGTAACCTTCAACCATGTTTCCAAAGTCAACGCCTTACCTTCCAAAGTCCGCAGACGATCGTCCAGAGGATTTTCAGTGGAGGATGTTGTTGCCTTCTTTTTTTCAGCCATATCGGATTATAGTCTGGATGGCCATCAACAGCCGATCCAGCTTTGATGGTTTGGCTTTACGCGTGAGCGTGGGGCGCGCGCACAGTGGCGCTGTTAGTCGCGGGCTAATTGTTTGCCTCGTCCGAGGAATCTGTGGGTAACTGATGTTTCGAAAATTAGCGGAAGGCCGGCCACGCATGTCGGGTGGACCGCATAGAGTGCGGTGTTTGTCTTTCCTGGCCAGTTCTCTCCGAACCAGTTTTGCTTGGGTGCTCGATCGAGCCATTTCCAAGTGACCGACCAGAACGGGCCACGACTATCGCGACAGAATCCATGGGCCACATGCACGGCACGGCGGTACACTGGCTGAGAGCAAACGGAATGAGGAACGTTCGCTGGCGTATATGTCTAGCGAGCGCCAACGGAGACTCCAAACTTGAACGCTTTGAGGTGGGCCATGAAGAAAACGTTTTTGGTTCTGCTCTTTCTTTCGGCATTGGTCGACTGCACACGAACCCAGAAAAATCCCGAGGGTTCAAGTCTGCGGGCGTTTTTGCCTGAATGGGAGAAAGCCCAGTCTCGATTCATAAACGGTGATCCCAGTCTGTGGAAACAGAATGCGTCGCAGGGCGAAGATGCCACTATATTCGGCGCGTTCGGCGGCTATGAAAAAAGTTGGAACGAAGTAGGGCCGCGATACGACTGGGCGTCGTCGCAGTTCAAGGAAAGCGGAGCAACGCAGAAGATCGAATACCTTAACACGGGAGCCAGTGGCGATCTCGCTTTCACCGTGGGTATCGAGCGCCAACAAGCGCAAGTGGGTGGTCAGAACACGCTCACGCCCCGGGCTTTGAGGGTTACGCAAGTGTTTCGAAAGGAAGGTGGCGCTTGGAAGCTGCTACATCGGCATGCTGATCCGCTGCTGGAAAAGAAGGCGCCATCGACGGCCCCTTAGACACGCTGCCAACGTAGACATTCTGTCGCCCGCATCGAACTAGCGCAATTAGCCGTCGGTACCAAGCCAAGAAGGTGCCGGGCTTGACCACACAGGCTACTTCGGCCAACAGCGAACGCCCCAGCCTCTTGCGGTGGCGTGGTTTATGGTAGAGGTTTTTGCCGCTGGTTGCTGCCGCGTCATGGAACTGATCACGATTTTAAACCGCTGTCATCGTTTCCGGGGATTTGTCTATGACAACGCCCACTTCAGTCCGGACCAGAAAAGTATCGCGCGAGGAGGCGCGGGCGCGCCATTCCGACCGGAGCAGTCGCGTTGACGGTAGTGTTCCTTTATGCGGAAACTGCTCGCGGAATCTACGGCTCCAACAGCGCACGCAAAATGCGGTACACCCGCTGAAGTTCATCCACAGTGGCTTTACTAATCAGACCCTCGATCTTCTTGCGAAGCACTTTCTCGCTGTTCTCCTCTTTGTCGAACCGGAAAAATGCGGCTGGTGAAGTGCCCAAAGCATCCGCGAGCGCCACTATCGCCTCAAACGAAGGCCGCTTTTCACCGCGTTCGATTTCCCCCAAGTATTTCGGGTGGATTTTGGCACGCTCCGCCGTGTCCTCCTGGGTGATGCCCTCTGCCTTTCTGATCGTCCTGACCCGCTTTCCAAACAGCTTCGGCTGATCGTCCATGCGCCCCTGCCGTGAACATACCGGCTACCGGAGCGGTCTCGACACCAACTAAAAGCTGGTATTTAGTATAATAAGTAAAGCTTTTAAGGGTATATAGCTACTCACTTCGAGGTGTTCATGCTCTGTCTCCGCTGCGGCAAAGAAATCCCGGATCATTCCAGCTTTTGTCTTGGCTGTGGCAATAGCGTGCAAGCAGGAAGCAAAGCGATCCCAGCCGAACAGTCAGCATCTTCAAGGCGCTCTGGCCTTACGATTACCGCGATTTCTTTCGCTGTCCTTCTTGGCCTATTTGCCATGTTTGCGGTAGTCAAGAATAACGCGCGAGATGCCGATTCAGGCGTTCCGCACTCACTCCTTCGCCCATTCAGTAATCCGCTACTCGTGAGTTCAGTCGTTGTTCCGCCGTTGCAGTACCAGTATTGGAAATTTGAGGTCAGTGGGTCAGCCGTGAATGCGCACGTGGTGGGTAATTTCCATGCCGCAGGTGGGATGGGCAACGATATCGAAACCGTTGTGGCCGAATGGGGACAATGCGAGAACTGGTTGAATGGACATCAGGCCCAAGTTCTGTATGCCAGCGGAAAAGTCACGAACGGAGTTTTGGATGTGCGGATTCGTCAGCCCGGCACTTATTGTCTTGCATTCAGCAACAAAATGGCGTTACTGTCCGCCAAGACGATATCTGGCAATATTGCACTCCAGTACTTGGTGCCATAGCTGGCATTGTGGCATCCTATCACCTTCCCCGCGTAGCGTCAGTTTGGGAGCAGATGCATTTGCAGCATCCGCAATCCCGGCAGCAATAGCCTTCGCAATCTTCACAATCAGGGACCGTGCAGTAACCCTGCTTATCGTGCTTGGAACCGGCATGCCCACAATCCATACAGGGTCCGCGTTTTCCACGTTGCATATAGCGTTCCTTTCAAGACGTTTGATCTTCTTCAGTGCTGTATCGCGGGCGGTCCCGGCCACGCGTTCTCGGGTTCGAATTTGGACTTTTCATTTCGTTAATAAATCTGACCACTTTTGCCAGTGTGCTTGGCTTTGTCCTTTCACCCCGAGCGATTAGCATTACAGTTTTGCTATCAAGCTTCGTCGCTCGGGCTGTTCTTCTGATCCCTACCTGCTCAACACGTTCTCTGAGTTTCTGATCGGCCACTACCTTGCCATCGCTGTATTCCGCGCAAACAAAATCCGCCATGCTCATGTCATCGCCTTGTTCCCAGCGGCGTGATGTTTCTTTTCCGATGTAGCGATGGCGACTGGCGACAATGTGACTTCGCCTCAGCAAGCCGCGCGTGAGGCTGTTGCAGGGCGTCCCGTCCCGCCCTACGAATTTTGCCTCGGGGTGCTCGCGGTAGACACCGAGGATGTTCCCGTAGCATTTGACCTCGACCTTATCTGTACGGCTCTTCGGGTCTAGCAAGCAAATCGAATATTGCTGCCCAGTGTGAATGTCTGTGGCCTTCGTGTTCAACCACTGATCTCGATGCTTGGAGAACGGCATAATCAGACTGAAGTTTGACGAGTCCTTCCCAGCTGGGTATAGGCGTTGGAACAGTAGCGGTACGTGAATGAAATTGAAGGGTGGGACAAATCCTTTCAGTATTCCCAGCACTGCCGGTGTGCTCACTGTCATGCGCATCATGGCTGGAATGCGAAACCAATCAGGGGTGGGCCGGGGTGTCGCGACCTCGCCTTCCAGCACCCAATGCCAGGCCTCGAATATCCAATCGCCTTCAAGGTCGTCTTCGGCTGCACCCTTCGGCGGGTACAGGTAACCCAATCCATGCGCCTTGGCGTCCACGATCACTACGTTGCCGTGTGCGTCATAGCGGTAGAGCACATACCGCTTGGCACTTATGCCGTATCCAAACAACTCAATTTGTTCGCCGTTAAGGAAATTCACTTTCTCGATCTTCAGGATTGAATATGGCACTTTCTTTCGGTCGTAGCAGTTCAGCGACTCAAACCGCTGGGCGATCTCTTTCACCTGTTTCCAGGAGAGCGCTTTGATCCGGGGTTCGTTCGGGCACGCAACCCACCCGCCGGTCCGGGAGGCGACCACACACATCGAATCGGTATCGCAGAAAAGGTAATGACCGCCCTTCTCAGCGACACTGCATTCGAGCATCGCCAGCAGCAGATGTGCACCTCCGGTGATGAGTGCCGCAATGGGAGGGAAATACCACTCGCCCGGCTTTTCAATCGTCCTCACGGTCTGTTCATGGGTGTGCTCACCCGAGAACACTCTGACCCGGACTGGTTTCGCCTTTTTCTGTGGCGTCAACTCGTAGAACATCCCGTAGCTGGTTGAATTGGCGCAGATTTTCAGGAAATAGGAAAGTGCCTTATCGGAATTCTTGTGGACCTCTTTTTGTTCAACCATTATCTGGAACAAATCGTGCTTGCGTGGGTCTACTTCCACCATGCCGCGAAGACTCGTTGACCGCAGTCCCTTCTGCTGTCCATGCGGCACCATACGAATGGCCTTCTCAATGTGTGGCACCTTGCCGGAAAGCAGTTTGGCCGCAATCAAGTCGGGGCCAGTAACCCAAATGGGCTCGGCGGAGCTGAAATAGTTCATGCCAATATTCTTGGTCACGCCATCGTCGTTATATTCAGCCCGTACCGGCAAGATGTCTTTATCGGGTCGTATGAGTGCGAAGAACTTCATCTTGTTCCAACTGCTCGGGCCGAAGCACTTGCGCAACGTAATGCCCTCTATGAGGCTGCGGACTTCGTCGGTGGCATCATCGAACGACAAGCGTTCAGCAACCAAAACCTCAGGATTGCCGAGCAGAGAGTTTATAGTGGGGTACTGGCTGGAATAGTCCAGCAGAACCACGGGCACCGGGGTATTGCGGATACGGCATTCTGCTCGACCCCCGAAGTAGGCTTGAGAAGCGATGCCGTGGATATAGTCCGGCACGTCGAATTTCTGCATGGGCGGGGTTATGGCCATTGCCCGCAAGCACGCCTTGCCCACGCTGGCGGGGGAGACGGCCCTGTCAGGGTAGAGTTCGATCCCGTATTTATTGACCGGATGTCTGTCGAATTCCTCTTTCAAGCTATTCAAGAGATCCACTGTGCAGCGCACATCCTGACGGCAATATTCGAGCTCTTCAAGCGTGACCCTCCCGGTAGGTTCATGGTCAAGCTTTTGGTTCTTGGTGTGAAGCTCTTTGCATGCTGCTTTGAGGGAGTACTGTTCGTTGAACAATGCCCACGCCAGCGTGTGGAGGTCCAAAACCCGGCATACAATGCGGGTCTTGCTTCCAACCTTATAGGTAGGCCATTCGTGAGGCCGGTTCGGTTTCGTCAGACTGAAGAATGCTGCTTTCGAGTCCTTGGATGTGACCCGCATAGAGGGCCGCTCTGGGTCCGGCTCCAACTTGCCGGTTTTGCGTGATCTCCGCTGAGCGAGAATCAGCGTCCACGCGCGATTGCGGGCAACGCGATAACCGACTGCAAGGCGGGAAATATCCCAGGGCGCGTTGAAGGCTACTATCAGAGAGCGTGTTCTGATGGCCTCAAACAGGACCTTCTCGATGAACTGAGCCCTGCCGTAAACATGAATTCTCTCATCGTTGTCGCTGCTAATCACTTCTGACCTGCTAGTTCGCGCAAACGACGCGATCACTTCCTCGTCTGCGGCTGTTAGGTCATCGGCATGGAAGATTCCCTCTTCCACACATACATAGGTGTTGCCTCGCAGCTGGCAGACGCGATAGAAACCAAACAGGAGAAACTGCTGGGAAGGATCGAGATTTGTCTCGGCATCAAGCAAGACCACATGCTCAGCCCAAACAGGTTCGTTGTAGCTACTTACAAGGGGCTCAGGGCGGTTGAGTTCAACTACATGGCTGCGGAAAAATACGTCCTTAGTGAGGTCCATTCATCGCACCTGGGTCCCCGCCTGCTATCGACTGATCTTCTAACCAGCTTGCCCAGCGCCACATCGCATCGGCTAATTTGCGCAGAAAAACCGAGACCGACTTTAGCGCGAGCGCCACCCGTTTGACCCTGTCACGTTCGAACGTCATGCTGATGTCCGCGTTTCGGCGCGCCTCGGTCAGTTCGTCGTGATGTTTTTGGCAAATATCGGGGAACGTGAGCATAAAGTCGTGATTGCCCCCAGCAGTATGCTCTAAATGCAAACAAAAGACGCAGAACCGTTTCGGCGGCTCGGCAGCCCTGCGCTGTCGCCTGCGCGACGTTCGGAGTGGGTGTATGTCCTTCACACCGTGTCCTTGAGGGCAGCGTAAAGGCTGTCCAGCTGCAACAGCCCGGCATCCCGGAGCGCCTGTAGTGTGACTGAATCGGTTACGAGTTCAAAATCGTCAATTCTCTTGTCGTGAAACGGGGCTAGTTCATAGGACTTTTCGGTTTTAGCCCATCGCGCAAGGCTGGCCAGATACGCTGAGGCAAATTCAGCCTGTTTAGACCCGCGTGCGCGCACTGTGACCGGCCCTTGCGGACCGGGCAAAGACAGAAAGCGGGTGTAGCGGTCAGATTTAGTCGCAACCCAGCGCCCGGTCTTCGACCGGCGCAGCGCGGCAGGCAGATACTTCTTGATCGTTGCGGGGGTCGTGCCTGCGTCACGTGAGGCAGCACTAATAGAGAGGCCATCGCGCCGCATTTCCCGGATGGCTTCGAAAGCCCGCTTCTTCGTCTCGAAAGTGCGATCGGATAGGGCGTGACGCTGCTTCCGCGGGATGGCGTTGTCGCTGCGCATGAGCGCACTCACCGTGGTTCAGATGTGTCCACCGGTTGGCGCGCTGGCCGGAGTCCAGCCCCGTTAAGCGCCTTCCGGCTTTTGCAACCCTCCAGGAATCGTCGACATTCATCGGGTTCGAGAAGCACGCGGCGTCCGATGCGAACCGGCTGCAGCTTCCGTTGTCGGATGTAGAGCCGAATCGTCCAGGGAGAAAGGCCCAGGGACATAGCGGCCTCGCGCACGTTCCACAGCAGCTTGTTTTCGTGGTACATCTCATAACTCATCCTTCTACCTCAAGCCAAGGTTATACTACTATGTGCTTGTTTATTAAGTGGTTTAGTATTACTATTTAGTACTGAGGCTATAGGCAGGTAGCCATATGTTAAAGTATCGACACCCACAGCTCGGACGCTTTCAGAGACTCAAAATTGGCCGAGGAACCGGCCTTGGCACCGTAGCCGTTTCAGAAATGGAGTTGCGGGCTTTGACACGATATCTGAACAACGCGCAAACGCCTGAGCAAAAAAGAGTTTTGTGGCTGCTCGAAGAGATGCAGAAGTTGGACGAGATGGAGGTCCCGATCTTTACCGAAAAGATCGATGGTCCGTCGATGGTAACGATAGAAGGCGTTGCCCAACCGAATCCAGCGTTCGAAAAAGTTGCGCCGGAGAAATATCAGCGGCAACTGGAAATTGACCAAAGGCAAGCCGCCTTAAACAAGGAATTGGAACGATATCAGTTCACGCCATATGCCCTCCGTGGATCAGACCGGTGGGTGGTGATTTGGTGGAGGCATCGTGAGACGCAAGAAACGCCGGAGGAGATGACCGAAGGGCAGGCAGTGGAGTTGATCCTCAATTTTGTGCGAGCAGGCTATCTGAACCGCCTGAAACGCTGCGGTCACTGCCAGAATTGGCTCTATGCGAAGTTTCGGCACCAGAGCTTCTGCTCGATGAAATGCCAGCAGAAGGTTTACACGAAGAGCCAGGAGTGGAAAGAACACCGCAACAAATACATGCGGGACTACTATCAGCTGATGAAAACTAGGCGCAACAAACTGAATCGAGGGAGGTAGGAAAAAATGGCTCATCAAACCTCGGTGGTTAAGTTTGTCTCGCCACGACATGGAGTCATGACACTCTCCGGCTACAACATCAAAGTGCGGGTCGACCGAGGCCACTTGACCTTTGAGGATGGGATCGGTGCTGAACGGCACAGGTGGCGGCTTCCCCGTGTGGGTCACGGCCTGGAGCGGTTGGTCGTGATCGGTAACGAGGGCTTTGTTTCGCTTGCTGCTCTCCGCTGGCTCGCCGATCAGAACGCAGCTTTCGTGATGCTGGAACGGAACGGTCGCGTACTCGTGACGACTGGGCCCGTACGCTCGTCGGATGCCCGGCTGAGGCGTGCTCAAGCACTCGCGTTTCGATCCGCCGTCGGACTCGAAATCGCGCGTGAATTGATCGACAAAAAGCTCGCTGGCCAAGAGCAAGTTGTGCGCACCAAGTTGAACAGACCTAAAGCCGCAGACGTCATCGCTGGCTGCCGAAAACTTTTGGAAACTGCCGGTAGCATCGAACGCGTCGCAATTCTTGAGACCCAAGCTGCGGCAGAATATTGGTCGCAGTGGGAAGGGCTGCCGATAACATTTCCCAAAAGCGATCTTCCGCGTGTCCGTGAACATTGGCGCAGATTCTCTACCCGAAAGTCCCCGATATCGAAATCGCAGCGCTTAGCAGTCGATCCCGTAAACTCGGCCTTGAACTACCTGTATTCGATACTAGAGGCGGAATCGCGGCTCGCCGCTTCCGCGGTGGGCCTTGATCCCGGCCTTGGATTCCTGCACGTTGATAAATACACCCGTGATTCCCTGGCCTGCGATCTCATGGAGGCGGTGCGTCCGCAGGTCGACGCCTATGTGCTGGAGTGGGCCATGGGAGCGGCGTTGAAGCGTGAATGGTTCTTCGAAAATCATGACGGCAACTGTCGCCTGATGGCGTCATTTGCCGCGCAACTCTCCCAAACTGCGTTGATGTGGTATCGGGCTGTCGCCCCGTTTGCGGAATCGGTTGTTCGTGCACTTTGGTCCGAAATGAAGCGATCACCTACCGAAGCTCATGCTCCGACGCGCTTAACACAGGGCCGCAAGCGTGAAGCCAAAGGCAGGCCCGTGCTTCTGGCGATAAAATCCGAGTTGCGGCCGGAGCGGGTTTGCCGAGTCTGTGGAAAAACAATCTCAAATAGGCATCGCGTTTGCGCTGACTGTGCACCCAGCGCTGCGGCTCAAACCCTATTGGAAGCCGGAGAATTGTCGCGCCGCGTACTCGCTCACACGCCTTCCGTCCACGCACGAATCGGAGAAACACAGCGTCGTATCGCTGCCGCCAAAGCAAATTGGGACCCGGCAAGCCAACCGACTTGGCTCACGGAAGAGGCATATCGGGCGCGAGTACAACCGCTCCTCGCCAACTTTACGACGCGAGCGATCTCGCGAACGCTCCGGGTCTCATGGCCATACGCGAAGGATATTCAGATTGGCAAGTGTCGACCACATCCGATGCATTGGATGAAGCTGGCGGAATTGGTGAGGGTTGCGGAGGAGGGATGACGCCAATTTGAACGTCTTGCGATATGATAAGTTGGCTTCGGCCTAGGGATCGAGGTGATACGTTATGGGCTATCTGGCTGAGATTAGTCGCGGTAATCCGACATGCTTCGTGTTTTTGATAGATCAATCCGGTTCCATGAATGACGCATTCGGTGGGGAACAGGTGCTACGAAAAGCTGATTTTGTCGCTGACGTAGTGAATCGGACGATTCATGACTTGGTGATCCGCTGCACTCGAACCGAAGAAGTTCGAAACTACTATTACATCTCTGTAGTTGGATACGGTGGTTCAGTCGGGCCAGCCCTCGGGGGCTCTCTAAGTGGCAAAACTTTGCCAAGCATATCGGAGGTGGCCGAAATGCCCGCCCGCGTTGAGGAACGCACCAAGAAAATCCCCGACGGAGCGGGCGGCATCGTAGAAACAAAGGTGCGCTTTCCGGTTTGGATGGATCCTGTTTCAAACGGCGGTACGCCAATGTGTCAGTCTTTTGCCTACGTTCGTGACCTGATTGACCAATGGTTATCTCAGCACAAAAGTGGTTTCCCGCCGACCATATTGCATCTCACCGATGGTGAATCCACCGACGGAGATCCGAGTTCCACCGGTCGTGAATTGCTTTCACGAGAAACAGGTGATGGTGCGCTTCTTCTGTTTAACTGTCGCGTATCCTCTCGACATTCTATGAAAATTGATTTCCCAAGCGACGAATCTCGACTTCCAGACGAATTTTCCAAAATGTTGTTCAGTCTGTCGGGCGTACTTCCGGCCCCTTTCAGGAGGGCTGCAAATGACATTGGTATCAGTGTTGGCGAAGGGGCTAGAGGATTTGTTTTCAATGGTGACCCGGTGTCCGTTGCGCAGTTCTTTGACATCGGGACGCGTCCGGCCAACCTGCGCTGAGCAGTTCCTTTCAACTCCTGTCCTAAACGCAGGCTGAGTCTGAAAATTGGCAGTCCCAGACATCTGAAATAACACCGTGCTTTATTCCGCTGAAATCAGTCGTCACCATCCGGCGTGTTTTATATTCTTGCTGGACCAATCGAGGTCAATGTCCGAGCGTTTTGGCGAACATGTGCAGACCAAAGCTAACTTTGTCGCAGACGTTGTGAACAGGACACTTCATGATCTCGTCATTCGATGCACGCGTACTGAGGCTGTTAGAGATTACTATTACATATCTGTGGTCGGATACGGACGGGTTGTTGCACCCATTTTGGGTGGTGCACTTGCGGGCAAGGTCCACATTCCAATTTCGCACCTTGCCGACAACCCGGTGCGTGTGGAGAGCCGTATAAAAAAGATGCCCAATAACGAGGGGGGCATAGCCGAACAGCGCGTGAGGTTTCCGGTGTGGATCGACCCCGTTTCACAAGGCTGGACACACATGTGCGCCGGGTTCAATGTAGTTCGTGAGCTTCTCGATGATTGGCTTCTGGAACACTCTGAAGGGTTTCCGCCGACTATTCTTCACTTGACTGATGGTGCGTCTACTGATGGCGATCCTACTTCGATAGGTACCGACGTGCTGTCTCGGTCTACGTCTGACGGAGGTGTGCTCCTGTTCAACTGTCATATCTCGGCCAAGCACTTAATCAGAATCGAATATCCGCAGAATGATCTACGTTTGTCAGATAACCGGGCGCGGATTCTCTTCAATATCTCTAGCCAGCTGCCAGATGCATTCCGAAAGATGGCTGCGCACTTTGGTTTGATGTTGCCAGCGGGGGCGCGCGCATTCGTTTACAATGCTGACCCCACCTCAGTTGTTCAATTTTTTGAGCTTGGCACGAGGCCGGTAAACCTAAGATGATTGGTGTTGACTATCGGATGGATGTTCGGAGCGTTGTCATTCCAAAGGCTGGTTCTCAATTTGAGGAATGCGAGGACTCGCTCGGGATGCGATACAGTGTGAGACGTTTTTGCATTGCTGACGGGGCTACGGAGGCTTTTGACTCACGATGGTGGGCTAGACTTCTAACTAAGCATTGGGTGTTTGCCAATCGGTTAATGGTTACAAAAGCACAGTTAGCTCCGTGGCTGGAGGCTCTCGGCCAACGGTTTCGCTCGCGGTGGGACAAGCAAAACTTACCTTGGTATGCCGAGGAGAAGGCCAAAAGTGGAGCGTTCGCGGCATTTCTCGGATTGGCCTTCGTTACATCCACGGATGGATTGTGTTGGCAAGCTATCGCATTGGGAGACTCATGTCTGGTCCACTTGAGAAATCAAAAAGTAGAGTCGTCTTTTCCAATTAGTGACCCCGATCAATTCGGTTACCGCCCGCTTTTGCTCCCTTCCAACACGAACACTCAGGGTGCCGCGATTGACCACGTGGTAGTACAGGATGGACTGGTCAAGAACGGTGACGTGTTTCTACTTTTGACGGATGCGATCGCCGCGTGGTACCTCCGTTCTTTGAGCAGCGCGCCAGACCTTACGGACGCGTTCCAGTGTTATCTTGCCGTCAACGATGTGCAAAATCTACAGCGTCTTGTAACCGACTGTAGGGATAGTGGCAGCCTACGCAACGACGATGTTGCCGCCATCCGTATTGTGATCGGTCACTCTGCGACGATTTGTGCCGAACCGTGATGTTTTAGAGGTGTCTGGAGGATGACTCCACAACAGTGGCCAGCGTCAAGAGACTTCGTGGAGGCCATCCAGAACCCCGCCATCGCCTTTATTGACCCCGAACTGAAAGTCACAATTCCCGCTGTGGATCGTCTCGGTATGCCCTTAGTGACAGCTGGTCAATTTGCCTACGTATTCAAACTCAACTATGCAAACGGGGCGGGAGCCCAGGCGGTCCGGTGCTTTCGTGGAGACGTGGGTGACCGGGAACAGCGGTACAAAGCCATCGACGACCATCTGAACAAAATGTCTATCCCCGCTCTTGCCAGTTTTGAATATGATCCAGTGGGCATCTCCGTGCTCGGCCGCAAGTACCCAGTTCTCACAATGGAATGGATCGACGGCTTGCCTCTCGACGTTTATGTAGCGGAAGTTTTTCAGCGGCCCGACGTTTTGAGGTTTCTGGCCGAGATCTGGCTGAAAACGATCGGTTCTCTGAGGGCCGCCGGCGTTTCCCACGGGGATCTCCAACACGGAAACATAATCATCCAGAACGGTAACGTACGTCTAGTTGACCTGGACGGAATGTTTGTACCCGCCATGAGGGGCTGGAAGGCTTCGGAGCTAGGCCACCGACATTACCAGCATCCGGCTCGTGCCTCACATCATTTCTCAGCTGACCTCGACAATTTCTCCGCACTCGTCATTTACGTCTCATTGCTCGGGCTCGCTGAGTGTCCTGAACTTTGGAAGTTTCACGATGAGAATCTAATCTTCACAAAGAATGACTTTGAATCACCTGCCGCATCACAGCTCTTTGTGAAGCTCAAGAAGGTCGCCAGCCTCCAGAAGTTCGTTAGCGCCTTAGAGTCTGCATGTCACCAAGGCCCACTCCAATGCCCCCACCTTCTGGATTTGGTAGCCCCTGCATCGAAGCTACCAGCTTGGATGCGTAATGCTCCCGAAGTCCACCTGAAAACGAGTACGCGCGAAGCTCAGGCGATATCTGGTGCGCCGCCAGCTGTATTGGCCAAATATCAGCGAGAAATCATCGGGACACCAGTCGTTTCGGCACAGCCGATAAGCTGGCAGTCTCCGACCGCCGCGCCACCACGGGCACAGCCCGTCTCTCTTGGTACTCCGCCGCCGCCCCATGTCCAACAGGCCCCGACCCCACAACTCTCATTTAAGCCGTTTGCCAAGACACTAAGAAATGCGTTGAATTATGCGTTTATCAATATCTGGTGGGCCTGGATCTGGTTTCCACCCATTCGCGCTCTCTTCCAGGGAATGGGTGCAGCCGGAGACGTTGCGGGGATTCTGAGCATCAGCACTTTCTTGGGTACGTGTGTTTTTATGGGCTATAAAAAAGCTGTGAATGCGCCACGTCCGGCTTCCTCAATCCCATCTAGCCCGACTCTGCCGAGCGCTCCGTCAGCAACTGTTCCCCATGCGCACTCCCTCCCATCATCCTCGATTGCGTCCATCCCGACGAAGCCAATCACCCAGGGTGTGCCCTCTCATTGGAGAATTCCGACCTATACGCAGCCGCCGCCTTCGGCAGGGCCTGTAGTCCAAGGCACGACCTCGCACTTCGTCGGGAACCGGGTCAGCAGGGTATTTCACTATCCGAGTTGTGATTGGGCTCGAAAGACCTCGCTCCGGAATCGAACCACGTTTCCCTCATCTGCGCAAGCAATGTCAATGGGATTTAGACCGTGCCGCGTCTGTAATCCGTAGGTAAGGTTACCAAATTCTATCGGAATAACCTCCCCAGTAATCGACCGCTGAGGCGCCCTGTAATCCTCCGCAGAATGCGTTTTCCTATCCGACGATGTAGAATTGCGTTCAGATCGCCTAGGTAGCGAGCTGTTGCATAGAGGATCGTTCGCAAGCGAGAGATCGTCATGGATATTCAGAGGATATGATCCACAATGAATGACATCTTCTCCACAGTTGACCGAATCAGCACAGGGACAAAAGCGGTCATTGTAGCCGGTGCCATTTTAATCATGTGGGTTTATTCTCTCGAAATTCCGTCCACAGCTCAACGGGCATCGAAGTCGCCCGCAACGCCTGTTCCTCCTGTTTCTTCGATTGTGGCACCACGAGATATTTTAACTTCCGCACCGTCGAGCAGTGCCAGGAGTGCAAACGGTTCGAGAAAAGACCACAGCCGGAATCCACCTCCCGGGCTCACATCCGAGAAGATTGCGCACCCACCCACTCGAAAATTTGTTCCCCCCGATGCCTGGTTAGAGGCACGAAAGAGCGACGGACCATCCACACCGGGCACAAATGATGCAGATAAGGAAGGCATGCGCTCGCTTAGTACTCAGCCTCCATTACCTAACGCCGTGCCGACTCCCCCCTATAAGGGACCCGAATTGTCGCCAGTAAGCCCTGTAATGTCGCATGCACCCCAGGCCCCCGCTCTTTCACCGTCTGATGCCGAGGCGCTTCAGCGCAACTACCGGCAATGCCTAGGCGGCTTTGGCTCGTGTGACACAAGCTCGCTCACAACACAGCAAATTGTCGAATTGAAAACGGCGTCGCTTGAGCGCAACTATCGGCAGTGCCTCAGCGGCTTCGGCTTGTGTGATACAAGCTTGCTTACCGCACGGCAAGCCGCCGAAGTGAAAACGGCATCGCTTGAGCGCAACCATCGGCAGTGCCTCAGCGGCTTCGGCTTGTGTGATACAAGCTTGCTTACCGCACGGCAAGCCGCCGAAGTGAAAACGGCATCGCTTCAACGCAACTATCGGCAGTGCCTGAGCGGCTTCGGGTCATGCGACACAAGCTTACTGACGACGCAACAGGCAGCAGAGGTTAACGTGGCATCGCTACAGCGCAATTATCGGCAGTGCATGAGTGGCTTCGGCTCATGCGATACGAGTTTACTCACGACACAACAGGCAGCAGAAGTGAAAACCGCGTTGCGTCAGCGCAACTACCGGCAATGTCTGAGCGGCTTTGGCTCATGCGACACAAGCCTCCTAACACCAGTGGAAGCAGCGCGTGTTTCCGCTGCGAGATCTGGACACTAGAATGCCACCCTCTAGCTCGTTTCGGCACTGATTCACCAGCCGAATCGCCGGTTTTCACCTGAATCTCCATAGCTGGACATGTGCAGACATACGTCTCCTCTCACAGTTGCGTTCCGGGCGCGCTTTTTCCGTTGTAACGATATGTGTGTAATAATGTGTGATTATACATCATTTTGCAGCATGTTATGTTATTATACGAGCATGATCTCCGGGCAGTTCTTGACGGTTGAACAGGCCGCCGACAAGCTGCAATTTCATGTGGCAACCGTGAGACGGATGTTGAGGCTTGGACAATTGCCAGGTATCAAGCTAGGTGGCGGAAAGGAATGGAGGGTGTCAGCCCAAGCGCTGGACAGGTATTTGGTGACTGCCGCGCAGCCTCCTGAAACACGCATGTTGGCTACTGACTATGAAATAAACGAAATTGCAGTAAACGCGTTTGATGAATTGATTGCGTGGCATACTGTCGGCGTTGTGGCTAGCCGCCACGGAAAAGAGGGAGCCGGTATCGGAACCGGCGCGTGTGTTCTCTGGCGTGGTCAAACCCTGATATTGACGGCATTCCACAACATCGAGGGAACCCCGAACGACAAGATCTGGTTCTTCTTTCGGCCGGAAGGAACTTTACAGCGATGCGTTACCGGTCGTATTCCTCCAACGCTCCAGCGTGGAGAACTTTACTTTCGTGAGTCCATTGCCGTCTCAGGCATCAAGACGGATCCGGAGCTCGACCTGGCTGCGATTGAGGTTCCGATCTCGGTGCAGGACCGTTACAGGACGAAGTTCTACAAGATTGACTCAGTTTCGGCGACGCCCGCGGCCGGCGCTCATGTGATGCTGCGCGGGTATCCAAGCGCTTTGTCCCAGCGTGTAGGCGCGAATCTTGCGGCATCTGCGAATCACGAATACACCAGCATTGTTTCCGATCGTCCATCTGGCTACGCGGATTCGCAGGATTCGTTTTTTATGCCTTGGAACTCGGAGTCCTGGGATCCACTGGGCTTTAGCGGGGCCGGAGTGTGGTTTCAAAACAATGATGTAGATCCTTCATCGCTGTGGAGGGCTAATCCAGCGCTTGTTGGCATCGCGACAAGCTACTACCGGGCAAGCAATTTGATGATGGCAGTCCGGATCGAAACTGTTCTCCAGTTTCTTGCTAATCAGTTCCCCGCGACTTGAGTGGTTTCCGCATTTTGCGCACCGCACGCTGCGCGTCCTGGATCAAATCACGGCGTCTCCTCCCTAGACGCCTTGCACGCGCCCGGCCCGTGAACGAATCAGACTGCGACCACCACCACTGCGAATCGCACACGGGGCTCCCCGCTGAGATGGGAGACATCGGCGCGCTCACATACACTTTTGGTTCGCGATATCAAAGCGAATTTCCGTGATCGGCTGGAATTGAGGACACAAATGAGAAGTGGTGTAATGTGGCCATGTACGAAGATCATGAATACGAACGGAGGAGTTTCCGAATTGTGATCGATGAGCGTTCCGCGATCAACCCTACCGGTCCGACGATGATGCTCTTTGTCCGTGAGGGGGACCGTTGGCAAAAAATCATGGAAGCTCCACTAGAAGGCGAGAATGAAGACGTGTTGAGGGCCGAGGGCCTAAACCGGCTGAAGCTGTACTCGCAGGTTCAAGGACCGCCAAGGATAGCAACGCGATGCGATAAAGAGCCGATACTAAAAAGACTGCCCCTAACAGTAACAGGAAGCGCACAAGAAATTTGGGATCAAAACCAGCAGTTGCCCTGTTCTCTGTGTGGGCGTCGCCATCGCGCCTTCCTAGGCTGAACATCTTTTTGGCCGGGCGGGTTTGTAGGCATCCGAGCCGATTTCCTTGAAGGCCGTCCCATTCTTAAAAGGTCATGCGACCACCCCCCCGCCCGGCCCTGAACAACCAGACCGCGACTACCACCGCCACTGCGACCGCGCGCGGCGAGCCGCCTGCCCTCTGCACCTGATCAGCAGCCTGCATAAACAAAATTAATACCTGCATTAATCAAAACAACGAGGTGTAGGAATTTGCCCGTCCCCAATAGCTATCCCCCTGACACCTGACACCTGACACCTGACACCTGGAACCTGCTATTTTTTCTCCCGCTTGATCTCAATCGCCAATCTCTTGATCTTCTGGTTGAGCGTAGAAAGCGGAACGCGCAGGTTGTCGGCGGCATCTGTCTGGCTCCAGTTGAATTGTTCCAGCCTGTCAATGATGGTGCGCCGCTCGTAATCCGCTACGATCTCGAACAGGGACGCGTCCGCCGGCAGCGGTCCGCCATCTGTGCGGCGGCGAATTCCATTCGCTTGCAGCAGGTTCTCCGGAAAAACATCCAGCGGCACCGACGCCTCGGCTGCTAACACCACCGCCCGTTCCACCACGTTCTCCAATTCGCGCACGTTACCGGGCCAGTTATGGTCCATCAGAACTTGCATGGCTTCCGGTTGCAGGCGCAAAACCGAGCGGTTCGCCGCATCCAGGAACTTTTGATTCTCCCGGCAGTACTTGGTAAAGAAGAAATCCACCAGCGGCGGAATGTCTTCCTTCCGCTCTCGCAGAGGCGGCAGCTGAATATTGATCACGTTCAGCCGGTAATAAAGGTCTTGCCGGAACCTGCCTTCGTCCACCAGTTTTTTCAAATCGTCATTCGTGGCCGCCAGGATCCGCACGTCTACCTTGATCGTGTCGTTCGATCCCAGCGGCTGAAATTCCTTCTCCTGAATCACGCGCAGCAGCTTCGCCTGCGTCTCCGGCCCGATGGTTCCGATCTCATCGAAAAAGATCGTTCCCTGATTGGCCAGCTCGAAATATCCTTTGCGCGTCTGTATCGCGCTTGTGAACGCGCCCTTCACGTGTCCGAACAGCGTTGATTCCAACAGATCCGGCGGCAGCGATCCGCTGTTCACCGGCACGAACATGAAATCCGCGCGCGGCGAATGCGCGTGAATCGCCTTGGCGATCAGTTCCTTGCCCGTTCCCGTCTCGCCCGTGATCAGGATCGTCGAGCGGCTAGGTGCCACCTGTGCCACCAGGTCCAGCACCCGTAACATGCGCTCGCTTTTTCCGATAATGTTCGGAAAACTGTAACGCTGCTTCAGCGCTCGTTTGAGATGCGTGTTCTCCGACAGCAGCCGGCGCTGCGCGATCGTGCGGTCAATCTCGATCAGCAGCTTGTCGTTTTCCCAAGGCTTGGTGAAATAATCGTTAGCGCCCGTCTTGAGGGCGCGCACAGCCGTTTCTGTAGACCCGTACGCCGTGATCATGAAGATCGGCGTCTCCATGTCCCGGTCACGGACGTCCTTGAGCACATCCATGCCCGAGCGGTCCGGCATCATCAGGTCCAGAAGAACCAGGTCGTAAGCGTGCGATTCCAGCCGTTTGGTGCCTTCTGTGGCGTTTGCCGCCAGCTCGACCTCATACCCTTCCAGGCTCAGCAGCTCTTGCAGGCTTTCGCGTATGTCGCCTTCGTCATCGACCACCAGGATTCTGCCCTTTGGGCCCGTGATCGCCGCTTGCGGCTCCACCGCGATTTCAGGCATTCACCGGTTTCCCTTGCGCTTCCCGTAAGTGCGCCGCGGTCTTGGACCACGGGAGTTCGATGCGAAAACGTGTCCCGCCGCCCGCGCGGCCGAACGCTTCAATGCTGCCCGCATGTTCCTGGATGATGCCGTAGGTCACCGATAACCCAAGACCCGTGCCTTTGCGCGCGCTCTTGGTCGTGAAGAAAGGATCGTAGATGCGATTCAAATGTTCGGGTGCTATGCCGTGGCCCGTGTCGCTGACATCCACCAGCGCTCCGCCCTCACCCGGCGAAGTGGCTATCTCCAGAACCCCGCCGCCTTCCATGGCATCGCGCGCATTGAGAAACAGATTCAGAAACACTTGTTGCAGCTTTCCCGCGTTGCCCTGTATGGTGGCGAGATCGCCAGTTAGCGAAGTACGCACTTCCACACCGGCCTTTTTCATTTGATGTTCCACCAGCGAGATGGTTTCCTGAATCACCCGGTTGAGATTCACTTCGCCGAATTCGGTGCTCGAGGTGCGCGAGAAATTCAGCAGGCCGTTGACGATCTCGCTCGCCCGGAAGGTCGACTTCGCGATCTTCTCCAGCATCCGCGACTTCTGATCGTCCTCCGCCACCTGTTTCGCCAGCATCTGGGCGTAGTTCGAAATCACCGCCAGCGGTGTGTTGACTTCATGCGCCACGCCGGCTGCCAGCAATCCGATGCTGCTTAATTTATCCGCTTGCACTAGCTGCTTTTCCAGCTCCGCCCGGTCCGTGACGTCGTCGAAAATAATCAGCCGGCCGATGTGTTCGTGGTTTTTAGATACCAGCGGCGCAATCGCGATGTTCAGCGTTGCCTCCCGCGCCGGACTGCCTTTGCCGTTCCCGTTTCCGTTACCGTTAGCGTGCCCGTTGGCCGCTATGGTGCGCGCCGCCGGCCGCAGGACGAATTTATAGAGGTGATGAATCCCGGTATCCGTGCGCACCTTCTCGAATTCTTCTGCCAGATCCTCCGGAAATAGCGCCGCCAGCGGCTGCCCCACGGCTTTTTCGCGGCTGATCCCCGTTAGCCGCTCGATCTGTGTGTTCCAGCTCTCTACGCGATCGTCCAGCCCTGCCGCCAGGATGCCCACATTGATCGATTCGACGATGTTCTCGCTGAACTCCTTGAGCCGTTCGTATTCATCCGCCTTGCGTGCCAGCGAACTGTAAAGCCTCGCGTTCTCGATCGCAATCGCCATGTAACCCGCTAGCGTCATCAGCAGCTCTACATCCACGCTCGACAGAAAATCGCCGTCCGCCGTGCGGCTGACACCCAAATACGCCACCGTCGTTCCATGCGCGATACATGGAATGTAGTACGTAAGATCCAGATCCTCGATGGCCTTCCGTACCGTCGCCGGCCAGGAATTCGAAATGGCATCCAGGCGGTAGCGTGTCCGCTCGAAAAACAGGTAAGGCTGGTCGCGCTGCCAGTTCAGAAAACTCAGGTCCAGCGGATCCCGCGGCGTGATCGCCCGTGAGTTCCTGTCCCGCAGCCCAACTCCCATGCGCAGACGGAACTCGCTTCCGCCCGGGTCATCCTTTAGAAAGAACGCCGAGTGACTGATGGATAGCGTCTTGGTCAACCGGTCGGCCACCGAGTGCAGCATGGCATCGAGATCGGTCTCCGAGCTCAGTTCGCTGGCAAATTGCACGAGGGTGAGCCGGTAATCGTATCTGTCTCGATAGAAATAGCGGTCGAGCCGTTCCTGAATCCAGTTCCGCAGCGGCTGGAACAGGAACGCCGCCGCCAGCATGACTGCGACCAGACCCGTATTTCCAAGATCCTGGAAGTTCTTCTGCACCAGCGTACCGAACGAGATGATGATGCCCCAAAAAGCCGCCAGCACGCAGACTGTCGCCAGGGTATAGGCATATCCCCGGCGGAATAGGATATCCACATCCATCAGCCGGTAGCGCACGATTGCGTACGCTAAGCTCAACGGAATCAGCTGCAGAGACAACACCGACATCTTCATGAGCGGTGTCGGAATAAATCCAAGCAGATAGGGGAGCGTGTAAAGAAGTGCGAAGGGTAGAATTCCCGCGAACGTGCCGTTGCGCAGCCATTGTAGCTGCCGGCGCACTACTGGGTCGTCGGCCTTGCGGTATTCGAGGGCAAGTGAAAGGCCGCCAAGCAGATAAATGGAAGTCAGCAAGCCCAACCATAACCGGTCGAGCAGCCACCGCAGCTCGATGAGCGGAAGCGCCGTCTGCAGCATCCCCGCGCTGGTTATCAAATACAGCGCAATCATCAGAGCCGCAAGCACATAGAGGCCGGCGACGGTGACCCTGCGGCGGAACCACTTGCGGGGCTCGGGAAACACCAGGCAGAAATGGGCGAAAATGACTGGCGCGAGTAATCCGGCACTGACGTTGCCCCAGTACATCAACTTGTCGAAATTGTTCAGCTTTCCGGTGTAGTGGAACGTGCAGAAGATGAACGAAACCAGGCAGAAGACGTAGAAGTGCTGCGATTTATACGCGGTGCTGCGGCGAAAATACACGAACAGGCCGATAATCAGATAGGTAAACCCAACAAAATACAAGTAGTAGATGGCCGGGTCACGCGGTGTATCGCCGACCACCAGCTTTTTGATTTCCAGCTCGATACTGCCGCGCTTCACCACGTAGGTGGTCTGGTAATTGGCGCCGATGCGGACGAGAACCTTTGGTACATCAATGGCTTGGCGGATCGGCGTTTCTGCAATGGTTTCCAGCAAGTCGCCGTCATGCACTCCGACACGCGCCGCCGGACCGTTTTTTGTGACTTTCAGGGCCTGAACGCCGGCCTTCGTATCGGCCCAGATGACGCCATCGTCGGGGAGGCGAAAGCGGCTCTGCTGCTGGAAATTGATCACGGCTGATACACCCGAGGCAAGTGTCAGCAGCGTCAACAGCGCGGTCGATAACTGAAACTTCAGTTCCTGGAACATGTAGGCAATCCGGTGAACCCGGAAACAGCAGTACCCGTTAGCTTACCTGGCTTTGCACGTCGCATGCCAGCCGGATGAAGCTCTGTTCATTTCAGAATTGTATACTTTTATTGCACTTAACGCTGTTGGGTTTTCGTGGAAATCCGAAATTTGGGAGATTCGCACTACGGGGAAGTGTAGTCCGAGGATCGTTAAATTTTAGCCTTCGGATAGCGCTTTCGAATCCACGTGACGAAAGCCTCCGGCGCTGCCATCGTAGATAACCTGCCTTGACGAACCAAGGCCCAGTCACCGAACAGTTGTGACTCCTTAATTTCGTGCAAAGTCGTCGGTGGGTCGAGGCGGTTGAGGAACTCGAATTCGACCACGGTCAGTTTCGGCGATTTGGGGTCGGGCCGGGGTTCGGACGCGACCTGGGCAAGGCCGACAATAGCCGCATCGCCACCACTGTGATAGATGAAAACGCGGTCTTTAGGGCGCATCTGGCTGATTGCGCGTAAGGCTTGTGGATTCTTCACGCCGTCCCAGACGGTTTTGTGCTCGCGCTCGAGCTGATCGACGGAGTAGGTTTCGGGGTCGGTTTTAGCCAGAAAGTAATTCACGGTGAAGGCTATGCTATCGCGATTCCTGGGGCAGGCGCCAGAAAAGCCAGGCTGCGACGGTAGCGAGCATGGCGGCGAGGGCGAACATGGGCGGATAGCCGTAGCGAGTAACGATGGAACCAGCGGCGTATGCGGCAACGGCTTGAGCGGCGAACATCACGAGGAACTGAAGGGCGGAGGCACCGCCGCGCTGCTCGGCGAGGACGCGGTTCATGAGGGAGCTGTAGATGCCAGGCTCACTCATGTATTGGAAGCCGCCGAAGGCGGCGTAGAGAGCGGCCGCGATCCAGGCGACAGGGGCGGGGGCGAGGAGGGCGAGGGCGAAGGCGGTGGCCAACTGCATGGCGGCGATGCCTCGATTGAGGCCCAGGCGGCGCAACACGAATGGCGCAGCAGCCATGGCCGCCACCTGGGCCGCTTGGGTGATGGAGAAACTGGTGCCAATAGCCTCTACGGACATGTGGAATCGAGTGGCGAAATAGGCGTTAAAGAGTGGATTAAACAGGCCAACGGCAAAGCTCCACACACCGATGGCAACCAGGAAGCTACGGATAAAAGGACCGCCGGGATAGCTGCGTGTCTCGCGGGGCGGCGGAGCAACGAGGCGGAGCCGCCATGCGGGCCAAAGGGCGAGCAGAATCGATCCGCAAGCGCCGAGCAATACCATACGTTTCGATTGCGCAGGCGATGAAGCCCATCCGGCGGACTGAATCCAACCGGGCAGGCGCCCGCCGAGCAAGCCCGCTACCATTCCCAAGCCGACACCGAAGGCGAAGATGATGCTGAAAGCGGTGGCGCGGGCTTTCTCACCAGTGACTGCGGCGACGATGGGGGCGGCGCAGATGGCCCATAGGGCAAACATCAAGCCGCCGGCAAAGGACGCCACGACGAGGGCGGGTTCGCCCACGGCGAGAGCTCGCCCCAAAGACACCAAGACAGTGCCGGCGACGCAGGTAACCAGAGTTCTTTTCAGGCCCCAGCGATGAGCCAGCGTGCCGGCAGGTAGAACTCCCACGAGATTGCCGGCGGTGAACGCGCCAGCCACCAGGCCCAGAATGTTTTCGCGGTAGCCGAGGTCCATCAGGTAGAGGTTGAAAAGGAGCAGGAACTGAAACGTGCCGAGGTTGAGGAGCGTGGAACAGGCGAGAAAGACCCAAAAGGGCCCGGGTAATTGCCAGGAGCGGGATTTCCAGAGGAGTCCGTGAGCGATGACGGGTGGAATAGCGCGCGCATGATGGAAAAACCGGCTCGTCGCATAACCGGTATAGCGGACGGCGCGCCGGAGCCGCTTACGCAAAGTAAACTGACCGTCGGGGACAAACTGGCCTTCGGCACCGGCGGGCATCCCACCGGGGAAAACGCGACGCAGGAAGACCTGACGGCGGTCACGCGATGACTCAAGCAGCGCCATGTGGAGCCAGAGCTCGTGTTTGTTGGGCCGGAAGACGGCCTCGACGGGCGCGGAGGCGTAGGCGTCGAACCATTGCTGCACAACCTCGGGCAGCCGCTCCATTTCCTGAGCGGCCGCTGGTGCTATGCGGCAGCCAAACCAGGACTCCGCCAGACGGAAGGCAATGGCCTGGAGCCGGCGCAGGGGCTCAGGATGAAGATCGAGCCAGCGACGCCAGAATACGTCATCCGTCTGCTTGTTCTCGAGAAAAAACGCGATCTCGTAGACGTGCAGAACGCGCACCGGCGGGCGGAACAGGTGCCGCAGCAGATGAAGGCTGGCATAGGCCAGGCGGTCGGCGCCGTCGAGCACGGGGATGCCATCCTGCGCAATGCGACGGTCCCAAAAACGACCGACATCGGGCGCATCGAAGCGTTCGGTCGCGGGATCCCAAAAACGGTAATGGAGGTCCACGACGCCGGGAATGGCGGGATCGAAGAAATCGCCGTGGAACTCCCAGCCATTTTTGCGGATGAGCGGGGGGGAATGGTCGGCAAGGAGACCGATGGAGCCCTCCATGGGTACATAGGAAAGTTCGGCGAGGGCTTGGTAGGCGCGTTCGAGGGAGGGGCGAGGCGTGAAGAGATCGAGATCGTAGCCGACGCGGAGATAGGGGTCGGGCGCGTAGTCGTGTTCGTGGGAAAAGCCTTTGAGCAGCAAGAATTCAATTCCACGAGCGTCGAAGGCGGCGGCAATTTCGATCAGCGAGGCGCGCAGGCGGCCGATGCGCTCTATGTTGCCGGCGATGTTACCTTCGATGCGGCCGGCGACCCAGGCGGGCAGAAACTCGCGGCATTGGGCACCAAGCAGAAGAGTCAAACCGGCGCGGTCGGCGAAATCCAGCGTAGATTTCCAGTCCGCATCGGAGAGGCGGCGCAGAAATTCAGGAGCGGGGTTGGACAGGCGCAGAGCGGCCAGGACGGCGGCTACGCCGCGAGGCAGGCGCGGGTTTTCCTCCCAGGCTTCCGGCATCGTGGAACGGGATTGAAGAGTTCGCGGGCGGGTGACAGGCATGAATGCCTATTCCACTTAGAAATCGTAGCGCAGCGCCAACTGGATGCGGCGGGGCTGGCCGGTGGCGAGAATCCGGCCGAAGAAGGGACCAAAGTCCGGATTGTCGCCGGGTATGCCGAGATTCGGATGATTGAAGGCGTTGAAGAACTCGGCGCGGAACTGAATGGCGTGAGATTCGCGCGGATGGAAGCTGCGCGCCAGCGAGAGATCGAAGAACACATCGCCGGGAGTGGGCAGAATGTCGCGGCCCGCATTGCCAAAAGTGAAAGGAGCCGGCTGGCTGAAGGCGCCGGCGTTGAACCACTCCGCAACGGTGCGCTGACCAGAGGGAAGAGACGTGCTCTGGCCGGGGACAAGATTGGGGCGGTTGGGGGTGCCGGAGTTCGCGAAGTCGGCTGAAAAGTAGAACGGAGTTTCGGGAGTGCCGTCCTGCATGGTGACGATGCCGCTGGTTTGCCAGTTGTGCGCGATGGGGCGGAGGAAGCCGCCGGGCGCCGGGATGTTGTAGACGTAACCGCCGGAGAAGCGGCGGCCGACGTTGAAGAAGGAGAGGCCGCGCTCGAGCCGGAGGTTGCGCTCGTCCTGCGCGCCGACGGCATCGAACAGGCCGGCGATGGGGAGATCGGCGTCGTCCAACGACTTCGACCAGACAAAACTCGTGAGAAATGACAGGCTCTTGCCCATGCGCTTGGTGGCTTTGAGCTGTAGCGAATTGTAGGAAGAATTGGCAATGTGCTGGACCTGAATGATGGGGCCGAGCGAGGGGAAGGTACGGAGAGATTGCAGGTCGCCCGGGCGCGGCGCGAGATTCTCGCCGGTCTCGACGTGGGCGGGAGTGTTGAAACGGCGGTAGAGGCCCAGATCCGTTCCCTTGGAGCCGATATAGGCAGCTTCGAAGACAATGCCGCCTCCCAGTTCCTGCTGCAGTCCAGCGTTCCACTGCTGCATGTAACCGGTGGGGGCGTTGCGGTCGAGGCCGTAAAGCGTGGGGAAGCCGAGACTCGAGTTCTGCGGGAAGCCGTTCTCGATGGTGAGGACGGGACTGGCGCCCGTGGTGGCGTTGTTCTCGGTGCGGATGTTGTTGAGGACGAGATTGTAGGCTTCAGTCGCGATTTCGGGAGTGTAGTAGATTCCGTAGGCAGCACGGAAAACCATTTTGCGACCACGCCAGAGGCTGAATTTCGGAGTCCAGGCGAGACCGGCGCGAGGAGCGAGGTTGTTGTAATTGGAGTTGGAGGCGGTAGAAACGGTCTGCATCACGGGCGCATGCGGCAGGGTGGAGTAGTTGAGATTGAGAAGCTGATTGCGCTCGTCGGAGAACGGCGAAAAATATTCGTAGCGTACGCCGAGGTTAATGGTGAGGCCTGCGGTGATGCGCCAATCGTCCTGAACATAAGCAGCGTAGGTGTTGTCGCGCAGGTAACCTTCGGCCAAGCCCACGGTGCGGCTGGTGTTTTGCGGCAATCCGAGGAGAAAGTCAGCAAAGGCGTCGCCTGTAACCAGGGAGTTATTGGGATTGGACGCGGTGAGCGCTCCAGTGAAAATGTATTCGCCGCGGGGCACGTTGCTTTGCAGGTAATTGACGCCCGCGTGGCGGAATTCCACACCGGTCTTGAAGGTGTGGCGGCCGCGCATCAGGGAGAAACCGTCGGAAAGCTGCCACAGATTGTCACGCTGGAGCTGCGGGAGGTTGGGAGCGTCGGTAACCGTCGAGAAATCCTGAACCAGGAAATAAGGCAGGCCGAAATTGGCTGGATTGCCGGAGAAACCAGGGATGCCGAGCTGTCCGGCGAGGTCCTGGTGGAAGGCGCCCTGCGGCGTATCGAAGATCTTCAGGCGCGTGAAATCGAGACGGGCGTCGTTGAGCCAGCTTGCGCCGCTCGCGGTGTACCCAATGACAGCCTGCTGGGCGCGGAGGTTCTCGTTATCAGGCAGTTCGGGGAAGAAGTTTGCGAGCACGTTCCGCTCGTCATTGATGGTGTATCGCGTGAAGAGCCGGCTCTGATTCCGAAATTCGTGATCGATGCGCGCAGAGACGTTGTCGTTGTGGTGTGTGCTGGGAGTTGTATCAAGATAATTGCCGGCGGCATTGCTGGTGTTGGGCAAAGGTTCATAGGTGCTGAGGAACTTGCTCACGATGGGATCGATCAAGCCCGACGGGATAGAGTTGTTGGGAAAGGGCAGGCGGTTGCCGTTGGCGTCGAGGCTGAAGGGATTGTAGATAGGGTTGCGGCCGGCGAAGTCGCCGGTGCGGATCACGGCATCGGGGACGAGCGCGTGCATGGGCGAAGCGGACTTGCCGCGCAGGCCTTCATAACTGGCGAAGAAAAACGTTTTGCTGAGCTTGGGTACGCGTCCGCCGAAAGAGCCGCCGAACTGGTTCTGGCGGAATATGGGGCGGGGGAGCGTGGGGTCGTCGAAGAAGTTGTGGGCGTCGAGGGCTTCGTTGCGGAAGTATTCGAAGGCGCTGCCGTGCCAGCCGAGCGAGCCAGACTTGGTAACGACGTCCATAATGCCGCCGGCGGCTTGGGAGTACTCGGCAGTGACGGCGGAGGTATCGATGCGGAATTCCTGAACAGAATCCATGGGCGGCTCGACGGCGATGGCGAACGTGTTGCGATCTGTATCGTTGGCGCCATCGACGAGGAAGGCGTTCATGTAAGAGCGGGCGCCGTTGATGGGCGGGTTGAGGGCGGTGGCGCCGCGATTGGCCTGAACGGAATTGACCTGATCGGAGATGAAGCCGCCGAGCTGGCGCGGAATGGCGCCGGGTCCAAGGGTGATGAGATTGACGACATTGCGCTGGACGAGCGGGAGGGCATCGATGTTGGAGGATTCGAGGCGGTAGCCGACGGTGGCGTCGTCGCTTTGGACCGGGGAAACCTGGTCGCTGACGGTGATGTTGTTGCCCGGATCGCCGAGGGTGAGTGTGATATCCAGGCGAGCTTTTTGGCTGACTTCAAGGGTGACCTGCTTTGATTCGAAGGTGCGGAAGGGAGCTTTTTCGGCGGTGACGGTGTAGGCGCCGGGAGAGAGCTCATCGACGCGATAGGCGCCTTCGGCGTTGGTAGCAGTGCTGCGAACGAATCCTGTGGCGTTCTGCTTCACGGTGATGGAGACGCCCGGCACGAGAGCGCCGGAAGGGTCGTGGATATCGCCAAGCAGGGTCGCGGAAGAGACCTGGGCGCGAGCAAGCGGGCTTGCAGCCAGCAGGACGAGTAGGAAATACAGCCGTTTGGTCATGATACGAGTGACTCCAGGATGCCAATGGCGCTATCGAAATCGCTGTAGCGCAGGGTGTGGACGCCGCGGGTAAGCAGCGCTTGCAGGTTCTGGCGATGCCCGGCCGAGACAGGCGGATCCCAATAGGGGCGGTCGAATTCAAATTGGGCAAGGGCTTTCTCGGGGGCCATGGGGATAAGCTCGGCGGCGCCGGAATCGCGGTGTTCGAGGAAGACGATCTTTTCGGGGCGGCAGCAGCGGGCGGTATGCACGTTGGGGATGGCGCAGGTACGGAGGTCGAACATGTGCTTGCCAAGCGGAGTGATGCTGCTTTCGAAGCCCTTGAGCTCCGGGAAGAGATCGAACGCGGACGGCCGGAATCGAATGCGCATGGGGCGGCCGATGACGGTGCTCGGGCACTGCGGCTCGCGAAGAAGGGCGGAGAAATCGTCGGAGAGCAGGGTCCATCCGCGTTTCATGCAGGCATAGGCGAGGCAGCTCTTGCCGGCGCCGGCATCGCCGCAAAGCAGAATGCCGCGGCCATTCCGCGCGACGCAACCGGCGTGGAGGATGGTGATGTAGCGGTAGTCGAGCGACAAGTAGGTCAAGGTTTCGAGCAGATGATGACGAAAGTACGGCGCGGCGGCGACTTGCGGAGTGAGGGCGCAATAGCAATAGCCGTGGTCCAGTTCACAAACGCCGAAATTGGCGCGATCGGCGGTAATAGCGAGAAGATTCTGCTGGGCGCGATGGACGGGTTCGTGATCGGGCACGGGGCCATCGAGATGGACGATGGCGCGCATTTGGATAGGCGGATAGTCGAAAGCTTGAGTCCAGCCGGTCCAGCTTTCGGCAGCAGCATCGAGCACCACAGCCGAATTTGTGACGATCTCAAGGGGAAAGCCGAGGGGGAAGAATTTGCCGCGATAGGGGAGCGGGGTGCGCTGCATGAGCTGATCATCGGGGTGCATAGCCGCCTTCTCATGATCGCATCCCCGGAAGGCGCATTATGCGTTGTAAACAAAAGATTTACAACTGTTCAACGCGATGCGCGGCTATCTGCAAGGGGCGCTTGGGGGATTGCGGTCGCCCGAATTTTGTGTGGTATGAATTTTTACACGTTTGCAGCGGACTGGACGAGGGTGTCGAGGAGGGCGGCCGCCTGGTCGAGGTCGTGATAGCGCAGTTCGTAGGCGCCGTTTTCGACCAGATGGCGGAGCGCGGCACGGTGGGCATCATACTGGGGCTGGGGGAAGAGCGGCAGATCGTCTTCCAGGGCACGGAAAGCGTCGGAGCTGGAAACCGGCGTGAAGCGTGCGGGAGCATCGGGGCGGCGGTCAAGGAAGACAACGGCGGCGATAGGGGCCTGGAACGCGGTAGAGAGACCGAGATCGGCGGCGCTGACTTCGACGGTGAATTTTCCGACGGAATTGGGTAGGGAGAGGCGGCCCGAAAGTTCGGGGAAGATGGCTGCGGCGCTATCGCGGAAATGGAGATATCGGGGATTGCCGAGTGCGAGGCGTCCGGAGGCGTTGCGGAGGATGGAGCTGACTTCGCCGGTGACGAGGGTCCAGCCGCGGCGGGCGCAAGCAAAGGCGAGACAGGTTTTCCCGGCACCGGATGCTCCGCACAAGAGAACGCCGCGGCCGTTGCGGGCAACGCAGGCAGCGTGGACGCGCGTGATATGCGAATGCCACAGCGGCGCCTGGATCAGGATATTGAGGAGATGGGTGCGGAAGAAGTCGTGGTTGCGCGCGGTGGCGGGCACGAGCCAGCAGAAAGAGAAGCCTTTTTCGATGTCGCAGATGCCGAAGTTGTTTTGGTCTGCTTCGAGGGCGAGCAGATGGCGTTGGGCGCGCCAGATGAGGGTGTCGGGGGCGGGAGCCGTTTCCTGGCCGGAGACAGCGACGCGGATTTCGAGCTGCCGGCCGGTGAACAGGGCAGGGAAGCCGGCCCACTGGTCATTGGCGGCCTGAATGATCTCGGGCGAATTGGTATTGAGCTGGAGCTTGAAGCCGAGGGGGTGGAGGACGGTTTCGAGGGGAAGATCGACGGCGTAGCAAAGGGGATCGTAGGGCACGAGGTTCAGAGAATATTATGGCGTGGGGAAGGGTGCGGTGCGAAGTTCGGCTAGGCTGGTAGGGAACCCGGATGCGAACCGCGATCATCCATTACTGGCTGCTGAACATGCGCGGGGGAGAGCGCGTGTTGGAGGCGCTGTGCCGGCTGCTGCCGCAGGCCGATATTTTCACGCTGTTTTACGATCCGGCAAAAGTGAGCGAGGAGATTCGCGGACGGCGGGTAACGGCGTCGTTTTTGAATCCGCTGCAGCGGCATTACCGGACTTTGCTGCCGTTGATGCCGATGGCGCTCGAGAGTTTCGACTTACGCAAGTACGATCTGATTCTTTCGCAGGAATCGGGGCCGGCGAAGGGGGTGCTCGCGCCAGCGGGCGCGCGGCACATCTGCTACTGCCACACGCCGATGCGCTACCTATGGGATTTGTATCCGGCATACCGGAATGAGTGGACGGCGAGCGGGTGGAAGCGGGCGGTGATGACGCCGCTGACGAATTATCTGCGGGTTTGGGATTACAGCACGGCGGCGCGCGTGGATGATTTCATCGCCAGCAGCACGAATGCATCGCAGAGGATCTGGAAGACGTACCGGCGGGAATCGCAGGTGATTTATCCGCCGGTTGGAGTGGAGTCGTTCTACTGGAAGGAGCCGGAAGATTATTACCTGATTGTTTCGGAGCTGGTTCCCTACAAGCGCGTGGACCTGGCGGTGCGTGTCTTTTCGCGAAACGGGCGGCGCCTGCGGGTGGCGGGAGACGGGCCGGAGTACGCGGAGCTGAAGCGGGCGGCGAAGGGGAACGTGGAGTTTTGCGGGCGCGTTTCGGAACAGGAATTGCGCGAGTTGTACGCCAGGGCGCGAGCGTTTCTGATGCCGGGCGAGGAAGATTTCGGGCTGACGCCGGTGGAGGCGCTGGCAAGCGGAAAGCCGGTAATTGCGCTGGGGCGGGGCGGCGTTCTCGACAGCGTTCCGTTGACTAATCCTCTGGGCGGCGTGTTATTCGACACGGCGGAAGAGGAACAGCTAGCGGCGGCGATCGGGAAGTTCGAGCAGATGGAGGCCGGCTTTCGACCGTGGGAGCTACAGGCGTATGCCGCGCGTTTTTCCGAAGAACGCTTTGCACGGAAGATGCGAGCGGTTATCGAACCAGGGCAAGGGGGCGAATAGGAGAGCCGGTGCCGCCGCGAATCTTGAGAGGCGAGGCGGTAAACACGAATTCGTAGACGCGGTCGTGCGCGAGCGCGTCAAGGTTCAGGCATTCGATGATGTGGATGCCGTTCTCAACCAGGAGGTGCACGTGGACGGGCATGGTGGGCGCGGGAACGAATTCGAAGGCGACGGTATCGGAGCCGGCGGCGAAGGCGCCTTTCGAACTGATCCAGCGGGCGGCAGGCTCGCCGGGGCCGGGCCCGCGCACCTGTGAGATGAACTGCGCGGCATCGTCCCAATAACGCGACCAACCGGTGCGCAGCAGAACAACGTCGCCTGGACGCACCGCAACGTTCTCCGCGCGGGCTGCGGCATCGAGATGCTCCGGAGTAATGGTGAAGTCCACAGGGAGCACGTCTACGTGCTCAAGGCCCGCGATGTCGAGAAGAATGCCGCGCCGGAAGATGGGGGCGATGGTATCGATGGAGAGGCGCTCCAGGCCGCCGGCGTAGGATTGCGCTACTTCGGTTCCATCATGGAGCTTGTGGTGGCGGGAGAAGTGGCAGAGAGCGTCGATGTGTGTGCCGACGTGGCCGCCGAGTGCCAGCGCTTCCGAGGCGGAACTGCCGCCGGAAGCGGTCACGTATTCGCCGTGCTTCTTGACCAGGCTGAAGAGATACGGCGGGTGTACGGGGTGATGGGGCATGCCTATGAAATAGGGCTGCGCGAGATCGTAAACTCGCGCCGACTCGAGCAGGGAGAGAAGTTCGGTGGTCACCGTAATACGATACCGTGGGACGCGGTAGCAGCAAACTCGCATGGGGCCGAAGTGACGAACTCGTTGCATTGCACCTGGCCTGCGGGCTCCGCGGCCGCACTCCCACCGTGGCGGCGTTCTTTACCGTGAAAGAAAACGACAGAAGGCCGATCTCGTTCTTGTGTTTGGCGTCCTGGCTTTCGCCCTGAACGCCGTCCAGCTTCAGAAAATAGTCGTCCTGTCCACGGCCGGTTTCCTGCTCGATATCGTCTGGACGCAGAAACGCGATTTGGATTGGTTGAAGCGATCTTTTACGCAACCAGGCGGCCGCCCGCTAGAATCGAAGTAGCTTGAAGATCACGATCTCGAAGGAAAATTACCTCAAGACGATTGCGGAAGCGGAGTCGGAGGGAGAAACGGTCATTGCGGCCACGCTGGCTCGGTGGCTAAAAGTTTCGGCTCCCGCGGTAACCATGGCCATCCGGCGGCTGAAGCGGGATGATCTGATCCGCGTTTCGCGCCCCGGGCAGATTACGTTAACCAGATCCGGCCGGGCGATCGCGAACCGCCTGCTCAACCGGCATCATTTGATCGAGCGCATGCTGACGGAGATCTTCGGCATGGAATGGTACAAGGTCCACGATGAAGCGGAGCAGCTGGAGCATGCGGTGTCCGCGGATTTCGAGAGCAAGCTGCGTGAAAGGCTAGGCGAGGACGGCGCCTGCCCGCACGGCAACCGGATGGGCATGGATACGCCGGATGACCGGCGGCGGTGCGGCATGAAGCCGCTGGATGAAGGCGAGATCGCCGAGCGCCTGGCGGTGGTCAGTGTTTTCGAGCGCGACCGGAATTTCCTGGAGTATCTGGAGCGGCTGGATGTCCGGCCGGGAGCGGCGCTGAGGATTACCGAGGCGAAGGCGAACAGGCTGATACTCGATGTGGAGGGGCGCGCGATTCAGATCGACAAGCCGGCGGCGGCGCGCGTCTGGGTGAGACCGATGACCTCAAGCACTTCGCGCTGATAGCGCGCGACGGTGAATTCCTCTTTCCAGGCAGCGTAGGCAGATTCCGCGATGTGGCGGAGTTGTTCCGGCGCGGCAAGCAGCTGCTGGAGCCGAGCGGCGAGTGCCTCAGGGGTGGGCGGCTCGACCAGGAAGCCGGTCTCGCCGTCGCGAACGATTTCCGGAATGCCGCCGGAAACAAACGCCACCACAGGGACGCGCGCCGCGTAGGCCTCCAGAACGACACGGGGGGCGCCGGGCTCGCGGAGAGACGGCACGACCAGCACGTCGAGACGGCTGAGGACGGCGCTAACGTCATCCTGCCAGCCGGTGAACTCCACCCGTATCCCCCCGGCAGCGCGGCGTACCTGGTCGAAATAACGCGCGGCGTTGCGATCACCGAATAACGGCGCGCCGCAGACGGTGAACGTGAGTGACGGGTCAGACTGTGCAATCAAGCGAGCGGCTTGAATGAATTCGAGATGGCCTTTTTCCGGTGAAACGCGGCCGACGATGCCAATCGAACGAACGGGGTCCCGGGAAGCGGGTTCCGCCCGGCTGGAGGGCGGTACGCCGTTGTAGATGACGCGCAGGCGGCCGGGATCGATGTAAGGCCACAAGGGGCGGCCAGCGTAACGGCAGCAAGCAATGACGCGCGCGCGAGCGAGCTGCAACGAACGTCCGGCAAGCGCGGCTGCGGAACTCTGGGCGAGGTGGTTATGGGCGTGGAAGAGCAGCGGAATTCCGGTTTGGCGCGCAACCCACGCGGAAACCGGCAGCATCCGAGGCCCGTTGACATAGAGGAGGTCAGCTCGGGTTTCGCGGGCGGCGCGGGAAATGTGCCGCGCGAACAGGGGAACGGCGAAGGTAAAACGGACGAAATCCGCCGCTCGCTTGGCGCCGGCTGCCATCGAAAGCACGGGCAGGGACTGGAACGGGGTGCCCAAAACGCGAAGCCTTTCGGACAGCGCGCCATCGCCGGGCGCGGTGCAGGTTGCGGTCCAACCGGCTTGACGGATCGCGGGAATGAGATCGAGCAGACACTGCTGGGCGCCACCGAGATCGCTGTACTGATCGACAAAAAGGATGTTCACCGGGCGGGCGACTGGCGGCTTGCGCGCACGGCCCACGCCAGCACGAAAAAATAAACCGGCAAGACGCGCCAGTACGTGAGCAGGTCGGCGGAAAACATTTGCAAAACCTGGCCCGTCCAAAAGCAGAACATCCAGGTTCCGAGGAAGGATGCGAGCGCGTTGGGGTGTCTCGCCGCGCGAAAGGAGGCGCGAAGCACGGCCGCGTGTAGCCAGAGCAGCGCGCACAAGCCGACGATGCCGGTTTCCACCAGCATGCTGAGATACATGTTGTCGCCAATCACGCGCTGGCCGATGTATTCGGAGTAGGGCAAGGTCTTGTAGCCGACGCCGAGAATGGCGTGCCAGGGATGCTCCGCAAGGAAGCGCAGCAGAAAGCGCCAGCTATCGAAGCGGCCGGAGAAGATGGCTTCGCCGTAATCGAAGAAATAGAGGACTGAGCCGGAAAGCCGCATCCATGCGGCTTCGACCAATTGCGGCAGAAAGTAGAATCCGGCGGCTGCCGCGGCGGCCACGGAAAAAGCGAGCCACGGAAGAGCCTGCCGCCAGGCAATGCGGCGGCGGTCGATCCAGGCGAGCGCCGTGAAAGCCGCGATCAAATTCACAATGGACGAGCGCGAATAGGAAAACAGCAGAGCCGCGGAGAAAAGCACGCCGCCGGCGACTAGCGCGAAACGCGGCACAAATGTCTGCCTCCTCGGTCGCGTGAGGGCGACGGAGATCATGACCAGAAAGCAGGCGCAGAAGTTGCCGAGAGTGCTGGCCTCATAAAAGATGCCTTGCGCGCGCCGGTAGTATTCGCCACTTTCCAGCCAGACGAACTGATGGCTGAAGCCGGCGGGGGCAGGCAACTGATAGTAGAAGTCGAGACAGGCGATGGCAGCGGAAGCCATAGAGGCGTAGACGAGCGGCTGGATGCGCGGGCCCGCGCCGTCGGTGCCGACGAAGGCCGTGAAGAAGTACACATACACGCCGACAGCGAACAACAGAACGCGCATGACCGTCTGCAGCGCGAGTGCGCCGCCGGAATAAAGCGCGGCGAGTGCGGTGCTGGCAAACAGGATCGCGAACAAGGCAAGCAGAGCGCACTCTACGAGGCCGATTTGAATGCGCCATTCGCGCAAGTAAAGCACACCGGCGAAGACTCCAAAAGCGGCGAACAGCAGTGCGGGGTGCGGGCCGGAATCGCCCATGGGAATGGGCAGCGGCGGCAGCACAACGGCGGAAACGAGGAAGGCGATTATCCAGCGATGCGGGTGAGCCAGCGTCCACCAGGCCACGGCGGCCAGCAGCAGCGGCGCAACCAGCATCGCACTTATGCGTGGTGTGGGCGCGATGGCGACGAGCGCCGCATAGGCACCGATCGACAAGGAAACGAATACGAGGCGCGGTGGAAACGCTGCGCGCGCGTCAATCATTGACGGATTTGAGGCGGGCTAGAGGCGCAACCGGCTGCGGGGCCGCGGTTCTCGTAAGGCGGTAATTGAATTCGAACGTCACGTAAGTCAGCGACGCCGCCAATGCCACCAAGCCCGCTGCGATGAGCATCAGCGGAATGTTTGGTCGCGACGGACGCTCGGGCACAACACCAGGGTCGATGATATTCAAGCGCTCTCCGCGATACCCGGTGCTTGCCTGCTCCAACTGCAAGCGCTTTTCGGCGGCTGTTACCAGATCGCGGGCGGTCTCGCGCTCGGCTTGCGCTGCCTCTACTTTCGCCATGTGGCCGGGTGCAGCACTCGCGGGCTCCCCCGCAATCTGCGCCCAATGGCGCTCGGCGCGGCCCAGATTCGCCAAGGCCTCGTCGCGCTGGTGGAGTGCTTCGGCCTGCAGGTCTCGTTCGGTGCCCGCCGTGGTTTCCCGGGCGAGCTTTACCGTTTGCTCGGCAAGGTACAGCGCGAGGGCCTGCGCTTGTGCCGGATTGTTGAGTGTCGCCGAAATTTCCAAGATGCGGGTGTTGCGTGGGATGGTCACGGTAAGTACGGATCGCTTGAACTTGTCCAATGGCGGGTTGTGCGGCAGTTTAAAATGGCTGATCGCATCGAGAAACAGCCGGTCACCCGACGCCAGCAGTTCAAAAGTCTTCAGCGATTCGAGATAAACCGGCGTGACCGCCATAACCACGCGCGCGTCGGTCCCGGCCGGCGGCTCGATCAGGATGCGGGCCGTAGCCGTGTATTGCGGCTGCATGAGCAGTGCGGCGGCCAGTGCCAGGCCCAGCGCGGCAACGCAAGATAACGCGATGATAGGCCACCGCCCGCGCAGGTGGTCGAGAAAGCGCAGCATGTCAAACGATTCCGGCATCGCACCCGCTTGTGGGATAGTGTAGCCGATATGGCGCTGTGTCTGTGGATGATTGTCGTGTTACTGCCGTTAATTCTGGCGCCGTATGTGTTTCTTTATTACGACGTTACTCCCAAGGTTGTGGTCATTCTGCTGGGAACCGCCGCGGCGGCGGTACTTTGGGCCCGCGAGCGCCGTGTTGCACCGGTAAAATTGAGGCCATTCGGCATTCTGCTGGCCTGCCAAGGATTATGGCTCATGGTGGCGACCGCCTTCTCGAAGGACCCTGCACTCTCTTTTGGCGGCGGCGGATGGCGGCGGTTTGGGTTCGTCACGCAATCCGCCGTGCTTCTGCTGGCCTGGATCATTGCAGAGCACGCGGCGGGACGGCCTGACCGGATTGCGCAATTGCTGCGCGCTATCGCCTTGGGAGGGATTCCGGTCGCGATCTACGCCGTGTTCCAGTACCTGGGATGGGATCCGGTGATCAGCCGAAGCGAATATCACGCGGGAGCGGGCGCGCTGGCGATCGTGAGGCCGCCCAGCACGATGGGGCACGCCGGTTATCTGGCCACGTATTTGCTCACCGTGATCTTCGCCGCAGCAGCGCTCTGGCAAACCGAGCCATCGCGAGCGTGGAAGACCGCAGGCGCGGCTGCCGGCCTGGTTGCCGCCGCCGGGCTGGTTTTGACGGGAACACGCGCAGGGATTCTGGGGCTGTTGTGCGGAGCGGTTCTGCTCTCCATAGGGGTGCGGCCGAGGATTGGCAGGCGAGAAGCTGTCGCGGTGATTGCAGGAGTCGTTCTGCTCGTGGGTTTCTACGCATCCGCGGCGGGCCAGCCGCTGAGGAGCCGGATGCAATGGTCGCTGGGGGATCCCGGCGGCGGCGGGCGGTTGTTGTTGTGGCGCGACTCGCTGCGCATGGCCATGGCCCGTTGGACGGTCGGGTTTGGTCCCGAAAACTTTACTGCCTGGTTTGCGCGGTACCGGTCGGTTGAACTTGCGCGGTCGCAGCCGGGGTTTTATCAGGAATCGCCGCATAATATTTTTCTGGACGCGCTCACGGATCAGGGGGTTGTAGGTGCGGGATTGTTGCTCGCGATCTCAGCGTTTGGGTTGCGCGCGGCCTGGAAATGCCGTCTGAACAAGCCCGGCATGGCACTGGCGGCGGCACTCGCGGCGGTTCTGGTGAGCCAGCAGTTCACCGCCTTCACTGCCGCTACTGCGATGTTCTTCTACGTAAACGTCGCACTACTGGCGGCACTCTCGTCGGAGCCCGCGAACGCTGCATCAGGCGGATCAGGAAAAATGATGCAGGCGGTGTTCGCAGCCGGCGCGGTCGCGTTGTTCGTGCCGTTCGCTCTGGCGCTCGTGTATTCGGATGCGGCTTTGGGGCGTGTCAATGCCCTGGCATATTATGGCCGGGTTCGCGAAGCTGCCGCCTGGTACCAGACAGGGAACCGCTGGTCGCCGCCAGGCCTGCGAGCCGACCTCTTCTATTCCAGAGCTATTGCCACATCCGCGCGGAAGGCATCAAGCCCATTAGATGGTCTCCTGGCCTGGCATGAAGGGCTGGTCGCGGCCGAGCGTGCCACGCAAAGCGCCGAAGACAGGGAAAACGCCTGGCTGAACCTGGCGGTTTTTTACGGGAGGCAGAACGATTATCCCCATACGGAACATGCCCTGCGCGAGGCCATTGCGTGTTCGCCCAACAGTTATAAACCGCACTGGCTGCTGGCCCAGGTGTTGTGGACAGGAAACAAGCTGCCCGAGGCGGCCCGCGAGGCGGAGAAAGCCACGGAACTCGACGGTGGCAAAGATCCCGGAATTGCCGCCACTTTGGCGCAGATCCGCGCTGCGGTTAACAACTCCCGTCCGTAATGTTTTACCCCTTCCGCTGGAGCATATTTGCGCCCGCCCGCGCCACAGGCAATACTGTAGGCAGCGCGACTTCGGTGATGCCGTTCAAGTGGGCTATTTGCGTTTTGCTTGTCGGGCACGCAGCGTGGGCCGCGGCCGAGATCATTCGCTTCGACTCGGTACCGCCGGGCTCCGTGCCTGCGGGCTGGATCGTGCTCACGCACAACGGCGCTGCTCCCGGATGGCAAGTGCGCCGGGACTCGAGCGCTCCGAGCAAACCCAATGTACTGGCGCAGGTGCCGACCGATAGCGCGCGCGGGCGGTTCCCTATCGCCATTTTTAACAAAGGCGATTACCGCGACGGGGAGCTGAGTGTAAAGTTCAAAACAGTCGGCGGTCGCGCCGACCAGGTAGCCGGTATTATCTGGCGGTATCACGATCCCAACAACTACTATGTGGTCCGGGCCAACACACTGGAAAACAACATCGCCATGTACCGCGTGCAGGACGGGCACTGGGTGCCGCTGTCGCCGCGCGGCAAATCGCCCGAGACCTACGCGGTGCGCCACCGGATTCCCGCTCACACCTGGAGCATCCTCAAAGTGAGCTTCCGCAAGTCCCGCTTTGAGGTCTATTTCGACCATCGCAAGGTCTTTGAGGCGGAGGATTCGACCTTTGCACAAGCCGGCAAGATCGGGCTTTGGACCAAAGCCGACAGTGTCACCTACTTCGACGATTTTCAGTTCTCCGGGAAATGAACTGCCGAGCGGGTTGTCTGTTTCCGGTTGACAACGAGGGCGGCGGCATTTGAAATCGCTGGATCGGTTGGAGGAGAGGACGCATCCATTAAGGCTGAGCTTGCCGTGGGAGGGGCCATGCAGAACGAACGCGATTGGGCCATCGCCGTTGTGCGCATAGCGACTGGCATCGTTTTTCTGGCGCATGGCAGCCAGAAGGTTTTCGAATACGGAATGGCCGGAGTATCCGCCTCCTTCGGGCAGATGGGAATTCCCGTCCCGTCGATCTTCGGCCCACTTGTCGCACTGTTGGAACTGGTGGGAGGCATTGCTTTGTTGTTGGGACTTCTAAGCCGTTGGGTAGCGGCCCTGCTTGCCCTGGAAATGGCGGTCGCCATCCTGAAGGTCCATTTAAAAGGCGGCTTCTTTTTGCCGGCCGGCATCGAGTTCGCTTTGACCATGTTCTCAACCAGCCTCGCGGTGGCTCTTGCCGGGCCGGGTGCGGCGGCCATCGATCATCTGTTGTTCAAAGGCGGTTCCTAGCCAATGGCTCCAGTCCTGGAATTTCTTTTACGGCACGGGTATTGGGTGGTATTCGCATTTGTGCTGGCGGAACAGATCGGCCTGCCGCTGCCGTCCACCCCGGTCCTGCTGGCGATGGGAGCGCTTGCCGGGTTGGGGCGCATCTCGTTCTGGAAGGCTTTTGCGCTGGGCATGCTCGCCTCGCTGATCGGCGACTGCCTTTGGTACTGGATGGGCCGCAAACGCGGTTACTCCGTGCTGAATCTTCTGTGCCGCATCGCGCTCGAGCCGGATTCGTGCGTGCGCCGCACGGAAAATGTATTCACGCGCTTCGGCGCAGGCGCGCTGGTGTTTGCCAAATTCGTCCCCGGCCTGAGCACAGCCGCGCCGCCACTTGCGGGGCTCTTCCGCATGCCGCTCTGGTGGTTTCTGCTAAGCGACGGCGCGGGGGCCGCATTGTGGGTGGGTGCATTCAGCGTGGTGGGCTACCTGCTGCGGGAACAACTCGAACTGGCGGCAGAGTATGCCCTGGGATTCGGCCGATGGCTGGGAATCGGGCTGGTCGCTCTCTTCGCCATCTATATTCTCTGGCACATCTGGCAACGGCAACGTTTCCTACGCAAGCTGCGCATCGCCCGCATCACTGCCGACGAGTTATCGCGCAAGCTCCAAGCGGGCGAAAAAATGATGATTGTCGATTTGCGGAACTCCCTCGACGTGCAAACGTCAGGCGCAAAGCTCCCGGGCGCGCTGCTCATGGCGCCGGGAGATTTGGAGGACCGCCACGTGGAGATTCCGCGCGATCGCGACGTCATTCTTTATTGCACTTGACCCAATGAAGCCTCGAGCGCCCGTGCGGCGCTCCGACTCAAACGCCGCGGCATCACACGTGTGCGCCCGCTCGCCGGCGGGTTTACCGCATGGATGGAGCATGGCCATCCGGTCGAGAAGATCGGCGAAGCGATGGTGGCAGGTGGATAAACAGGGGATGCCGCACCAGGGCTGACCATCCTAGCGCGGGGTTACGCCAGCGGGAGTAGCCTACCAAACAGAAGGCGTTAAAAGAAGTACGCCGCCAGCAGATCCACCTTGCGGAAAATTGGGCGCAGCACCCGAACAATGGCGGCACATATCGCGCACTCCAGGTCCTGCTTTACAAGCCGAGAGTGCCGTCCTTAACCTTTCGGGTCCATAGACGGCGGCGCGGAATGCAAACAGAGAAGCACCATCGATGGCCCGCCGTTTGCACACCAGAGTTATCCACTTCGACGGAGGATAACGATGGCACAAGATGACAAACGATTTGAGCAATTGAAACAAAAATATCAATCCGTACAAAACGTGATGGGACAACACCAGGTTCGCCTGCAGAACCTCAATATGCAGGGAGACAAGCTGCTGATGCGGGCCGAGGCGCCTTCGGAAGACGCAAAAAACAAAGTGTGGGACCAGATCAAGGCGGTGGATCCGTTGTATACAGACCTGATCGCCGATATCACCGTAAACCGGAGCGCGCAACCGCCGCGCACGCAAACGGCTGGCGCAAGTGTTAGTGGCGGGCAAAGCCAAAGGACGTACACCGTGCAGGAGGGTGATTCGCTATCCAAGATCAGCAAGCAGTTCTACGGGAATCCCAACCGCTACATGAAGATCTTCGAGGCGAATCGTGATCAGTTGAAGAACCCCAACCAGATTCAACCGGGCCAGCGGCTGGTGATTCCGGAGTAAACGTATGGACTGGATGAAGTGGACGATCTCGTAAAAAGGTACTCCGGCCAAGGTGGAGGGACCGCCCCGGCACCCGAGAATCCGCAAGAGGACTTCCGACAGGCCAGCCGCGCCGCACCACAGAACGTCGTCGCAAACGGAATCTCTCAGGCGTTGCGCTCTGACCGGACGCCGCCATTCTCCCAGATGCTGGCTAACCTGTTCAGCCACTCCGATCCGAACCAGCGAGCCGGTGTACTGAACCGTCTGTTGGGATCCGTGGACTCCGGGGCACTGAACGCCGTTCCGGGGCTCAGCGGACTTTCCTCAATGTTAGGAATCCGAACAGTAAGTCCAGAAGAGGCGAATGCCGTCTCACCTGACCAGGTTCAGCAAATCGCCGCCCATGCGCAGGAGCAAAATCCGTCGATTGTTGACGAGGTCAGCGGGTTCTATGCTCAACATCCGCAGGTGGTGAAGGCCGTTGGCGGGCTCGCGCTCTCCATCGCTCTGCAGCACATGCTCCGGCGCTGAACCCCCAGTGAGCAGCCGTGGGGATGAACGCCCAGGCGTAATTTGAAGGATGGAGCTGGCGGAGGGGCTTGAACCCCCGACCCTCTGATTACAAATCAGATGCTCTACCAACTGAGCTACGCCAGCACTCGAACGAAAACAACTGCAACAAAAGCCGTCGTTTCGGCGCTCCACCGCTAGTTTAGCATTCAAGGCTGACGGACCTCGGTCGTGACGCCAGGGTTCCCCGCGTTCATCCGTTCAGACGAAGTCGCGTATCTTTGATAATTTGCAGAAAGCGGTGGCTCAGCTCGCGAATCCAATCCACCTGGCGGCGCCGCACCGCCTCGGGGGAAATTAATTCCCGGCCCACCCCGATCGCGACCGCGCCCGCCAGCAGAAACTCGGTGGCATTCAAATGATTCACGCCGCCAGCCGCAATCAGTTGCACGTCGGGAAACGGCGCCCGAAGCGATTTGATATAACTCGCCCCGCCAAGTTGGGAGCAAGGATAGATCTTCACGAAATCGGACCCCACCTTGCGCGCCGCCATCACCTCGCTCGGTGTCAGCGCCCCCGGCAGAACCGCGACGTTCCGCTCCACCGCGAACTCCACCACGTGCGCATCCAGCCCCGGGCTTGTCAGAAACATTGCTCCGGCATCCAGGCACTTTTTGGCCGTCTCCACATTCAGCACCGTACCCGCGCCCAGTACGAGGTCCGGAAGTTTCCCCCGGAGCGTGTGAAGCACCTCCAGTGCCCCCGGAATTGTCATGGTCACTTCGGCCACTCCAATGCCGCTCTCCGCTACCGCCTGCACGGCAAACAGGGCGTCGTCAGCGGAGGGCAGCCGAAATGCCGGCAAAATCCCCACCTCCCGGATACGTGCCAGGACGCTCGCTTTGTTCATGCCCCGTCCGCTTTTGCTGCCGCGCCCCCAATTTGCGCGGTTTTAGGAATACGTATCTTCAGAATCAAGATGTCTCCACTGCCGATCCGCAGGTTCAGCTTATGGGTGCCCGCGGAGTCAGGAGTTTCCATCCGGTGCCCAATCAGCCAGAACCGGCGTCTTTCCTGGTCTGCGAAATCCGAAATCACTCCACCCAAATTGCTTTTCGCTTGCACCGAGTAGCGTCCGTCCTCGGGCAAGTGCAGCGTGATGGCGCCTTCGCAGGCTGTCACGTTAATGTCTCCCGTCAGATCATCGACGTGCACTTCGCCTACTCCGTGCTCCGCAACCAGTTTCGTATTCAGGGGTGCCTTGATCCGGTACTCCAGGCTGAAGCCCGGCGTGCTGCCCAGGAGAACGGGCACCACGTGGCGGCCCGGGTAATCGGTCGTGATGGTGAGCTCGTTGCCGTCACGATGCGCAGTGACATGAATGCGCTCGAGCCGCCTTTCCTCGGCTGCGCGCTCTTCCGGCGAGTATTCACCGGTGGTCGATCGGACCGTCGTGATCTCGACTTCAGGTCGGTCCCAGCCTTCCACCGTCAGCTCTCCGGTGGAGTTGTTCAGCCGCAAAGTGCCGCCCATTACGAACTCGATGCGCTCGGTCTTGCTGATCTGTACTTTTTGCCTGGCCGCTTCTCCGGCGAACAGCATCCCGCTCAGCCCGGCTCCCAGCAGCGCCAGTTTTCGTATCATCTGCGATTCACCCCTTTCTCCATGGCATCGCGAATCAGCGGGTCATGTTCGCGGCACCGGAAGGCGCAGAGAAGATTGTAACCTTCTCTCCCCCAATTTGGCTGCTATGTCCATCCCGGGTTCGCGATTACACGTCTTCCGACAAATCCACCACCGGCAACACGTCGTGGTCGCGCGCCATCCACACATAGAGCGTGGGTAACAGAAAGATGCTCAGGAGCAAATCGGAAATCAGCCCGCCAACAATGACGATGGCAAAGGGCCGCTGCGAATCCGATCCGATGCCGTGCGAGAGCGCCGCCGGCAACAGGCCGAGCGTGGCCACCAGCATGGTCATCATGATCGGACGCAGCCGAAGCACCGCTCCTTCTACCGCGGCGTCGGCCACCGCTCGTCCCCGGGCGCGAAGCTGGTTGATGTATTCGAGCATGATGACGCCGGTTTGCACCGATACGCCGAACAGAGCAAGAAAGCCCACACCCGAGGAAACGCTAAAATTCGTCCCCGTCACTAGCAGCGCCAGCAGCCCCCCGATGGGGGCCAGCATTAAGTTCACCATGAGCAGCAGCGCCCATTTGAACGACCGGAACATGGTGTAGAGAATGATGAAAATCAGCAGAATCGTCAGCGGCACAATGATCGAAAGCCGAGCGGCCGCCCGCTTTTCGCTTTCGTATTCGCCTTCCCAATCGATGTGATAGCCGCGCGGAAGCTGCAGTTTCTCGTGCACTTTCCGTATGGCTTCTTCCACCGCGCCGCCCAAGTCCCGCCCCCGCACGCTGTACTTGATGGCCACGTAGCGCTGGTTGGCTTCGCGGTAAATCTCTGATCCGCCGTCGCGCTCTTCCACCCGGCAGAGCTGCCCCAAAGAAACCCTCTCACCGGTCGGCGACAGCAGCCGGATATTTTCAATCGCCTCGCGCGTGTTTCGGAATTGCGGCAGATACCGAAGTACGAGGTCATACCGCGCCTCTCCTTGCAATACCTGTGTCATGGCATTGCCCCCCACCGCCGTATTGATGGCGTCCTGCACGTCGGCTACGTTGATCTGGTAGCGCGCCGCCTGTGCGCGGTTTACCACGAAATTCTCGTTGGGTTGTCCCAGCGCGCGTACAACGCCCAAGTCCTGAATTCCGGCGATGGGCCGCATGATACTGACAATCTGATCCGCCTTTTCCTCCAGAATTCGCAGGTCGTCGCCGTACACCTTCGTGGCCAGCTGTCCTTTGACGCCGCTCACCGCTTCTTCCATGTTGTCTGCGATGGGCTGTGAAAAATTCCAGTTCACGCCTGGGATCTTTTCCAGCTCTTTGTTCATTGCTGCGATCAGTTCTTCTTTGTTCTGATGAAACGCAGCGCGCCACTCTTCCTTGGGCTTGAGATCGACGAAATACTCCGTGTTGAAAAAACCGGTGGCGTCGGTTCCGTCGTCGGGACGGCCCACCTGGCTGGTACACTGCTTCACTTCCGGCCAGGAGCACAGCATTGTACGGGTCTGGTTCGCCAGCCGGATTCCTTCCGTCGGACCGGTGCTCGGCGCGAGCGTTCCCCGGACCCACAGCGCACCTTCATCCAGGTGCGGCAGAAACTCCGATCCGATCACGCCTCCTAGCGCCAGGTACCCCGCCAGGCACATTGTGGCTACCCCTGCCGCGACTGTAACTGCGCGGAACCGGATAGCCAGCCGCAACAGCCGGCGGTAAACGTCCGTTAACCACATCAGAACGGGGTTATGCCACTCGCTCGTTCCCTTGGGGAAGAAGAAGCTCGACAACACCGGCGCGATCACCACGGAAAAGGTCAGAGCGCCCAATAACGCGAATGCCACCGTCCATGCCATGGGTTTGAAGAGGCGGCCCTCTACGCGCTGCAGGGTGAAAATCGGCAGATACGCCGTGATGATAATTGCGATGGCGTAAAATACCGGCCGCTGTACTTCATGCGCCGCTTCGAAAATCTTTTCCCTCGGCGTGCGATGATCCTCTTCGTGCCGCCGGCTCAAGTGGCGCACGATGTTCTCCACCATCACCACCGCGCCGTCGACGACCATCCCGAAATCCAGCGCTCCCAGCGAAAGCAGATTGGCCGGAATCCCCTTCAGCTTGAGGCATGTGGCTGCGAACAGAAGCGAAAACGGAATGGTCAGCGCTACAATGAACGCGCCGCGCACGTTTCCCAGGAACAGGAAAAGAATAATCACCACCAGGATGATGCCCTCGGTGAGGTTATGCAGCACGGTGTGGGTGGTGAAGTGAACCAGGTCGCTGCGGTCGATGAATGGGTCGATTTTTACTCCGGCGGGCAGGATGTGGTCATTCATCTCCGCCACTTTTTCGTGCAGTGCCTTAAGTGCCGTGTCCGAATCCGCGCCTTTGCGCAGCAGCGCAATCCCCGAGACTACGTCGTCGTTGTCGATCACTTTGCCGTCTTCGCGGCGAATAGCGCGAGCGAACTGACCCAGCCGGATCTTCGGGCCCTGTTCCACCACGGCAATGTCCTTGACCTGCAGCGGCGTCCCGTTCTTTGTCAGGATGACGGTGCTTTCGATATCGTGAACGTTCCGCACCAAGCCGACTTCGCGAATGTTGATCTGTTGCAGCCCCGCCTCGACAAAACTCCCTCCTGCATTCATGTTGTTGTTGGTGAGCTGCTGTTCTACCTGACTGATGCTCAGCCCGTAGGAAATCAGCTTGTTGGGATCGAGGCGCACCTGGTATTCGCGAGTCGGACCGCCGAAGCTGGCCACGTCCACGATGTCGGGCACGGCTTTGAAATTCTTCTCCACCACCCAGTCCTCGAGCGATTTCAGCTCCATGACGTCATATGCCGGATTGGTGCTGCGCAGCGTAAAGAAATAGATCTGGCCTACCGGGCTCCAGTCTGTGCCCATCTGCGGCACCACCCCTGCCGGCAGCGTCACTTGCGCCAGCCGCTCCAGCACGCGCTCGCGGTTCCAGGCATTGTCGGTGTTATCGTCGAATACCAGTTTTAAGTCCGACAGGCCAAATAGCGAAAAAGAGCGTAGATGCACTACGCCCGGAATGCCGTTCATCACGATTTCCAGCGGAACGGTTACCTGCTGCTCGATCTGCTCCGCCGCAATGCCCGGCCACTGTGTGATGACTTCGACGTAGTTATTGGCAACGTCAGGGTAGGCTTCGACCGGGAGCTGGTGAAACGACACGGCGCCCCACACAAACAAGACCAACGCCGCCGCGAGAACCATAAAACGGTTCTTCAGCGCAGCATCGACCAGCCGGCCGATCATTTTACTGTTCCACCGTGTTCTGAAATACGAGCGCGCTTGCCACCACCTGGTCGCCTCCGTGGAGTCCTGAGGTGACGGCTTGCTGCTTTCCGGGCAGCATGGCGCCGGCGGTCACTTCCTGCCGGCGGAACCGGCCGTTGCCGAGGGGTCTGTAGACCCATTCCCGATCATGCAAGTGCAGTATGGCGGTAGCGGGCACGCTGGCGTATTTCTCCTTCAACTGTCCGTGGAACGTCGCCGTCACAAACATCCCCAGCCGCATCAGTCCCGGATTTTCCACTTCCAGCCGCACTTTGGCGGTGCGAATGTTCGGGTCGATCATGGGCAGAATGTTGCTGATGCGCGCTGTCAAAACCCGATTGGGATAGGCCACCAGGTGAATATCGGCGAACTCGCCTACATGCACCTGCGCCATATTGTTTTCCCAGACGTCGCAGATCACCCACACGCGCGATAAATCGGAAATTGTAAACGGATTGGGCGGTGTCAGCGCTTGAACGCCCGATTGGTCCGTAATCTGTTGATCGGTGATGGTTCCCGCAACCGGCGCATACACCGCCACCACGCCGCTTGGATGGTCGGGATCGGCTCCTAAAACGTGCAGATGTTCCTTTGCTGTCTCCATTACGACGAGGGCGTTGTCTTCTGCGTTTTGCGCAATCTCCTGGCTGCTTTTGGGAATGGCGCCATGATCGTACAGAATGTTCGCCCGGTCGAGCTGGATTTTCGCCAGCTGCTCGTTTCTCACCGCCTGGCGGTAGTCGGAAAATGCGCTCGAAATATCCGTGCTGCGCACCTTGAACAGGACCTGGCCCTTTTGGACCGTGTCTCCGAGGCGTGCATTAATCTCCACTACCCGGCCCGTTGCTAACGAAGGCACCGGAACTTGCCGCGAAACGTCGGGGCTGACTACTCCCGTCACGTTGAGTTCGGGCGACGCCGTGTAATCCACCGCGGTCGCCAATGGATACCGTTCCGGCTTGTCCACGCGGAAATTGTTGGCATCCATTTCCGGCTCAACCGTTGTGGCCACCGGCCCGGTGGACTCCTGTTGCGCAGTCGCCTTTCGTTCGCATCCGGTGAGCGTCAGGCCCAAACCGATGCACAATAGCGCGGTGCTTAGTCCGAGGCGGCTCATGGCACAATCTCCCGGCCCACCGCCATGTTCATCTGGGCGCCGGCCGTCAGATAAGCGCCAATCAGGTTCAGATACGCCAGCCGCGTGTCGCGGTAGGATTTTTCGGCGTCCAGGTAGTCCAGCAACGACGCGCCTCCGTTCCGGAAGGCGAACGCGGTACGATCCCTTACATCGATAGCCAGCGGCAGATACTTGCCTTTGTAAGGCCGCAGCAAGTTCAGGGATTGGATTAGTGTCCAGTAGGCCGAATCCACGTCGCTGAACACCTGTGCCTGGTTTGCATCCACCAGCCTTTCATTGCGGCCGATATCGAGCTGGGTCCGCGCCTTCTCGCCCTGGTTCCGGTCGAAGATTCTTAGCGGGATGGACACACTCAATCCGATATAGACGGGAATGGGTGGATTGCGTGCGAAATCCATGCTGAACGTTGGATCCGTTGAGCCGTTCGCCACCGCAAGCTGGTGATTCAATCGTGCCAGCTCAACATTTTGAATGGCCGCTTTCAGGTCGGGCCGGGCATCGAGCGCCGCTTTCCGATATCCGTCGATTCCCTGTATCTGCTCCGGAAAATCGAATGGCCCGGTTACGTCGAACTGTTCGATGGGCGTCCGATCGTTAAGCAGCATCAGTAATTGGATCTTGTTGGTCCGCAGGTTCACCAGCGCCGTTTCGTAATCCGATTCGAATTGCACCCGCTGCAGCTCCAGCCGGTTCAGGTCCACCAGCGCCAGGTCCCCGGCCTTGTACCGCGTACGGTTGACGTCGAGCTCTTTATCCCAATACTCCAGGTTTTCCTTGGCATTCTGCAGGACAGCTTTGGCCTGCAGCGTCTGCACGAACGCGCTCCGCAGGTTGAAGAGCAGGCTGCGCTCCTGGTCCAGGTACGTCGATTCCGCGATGGCCGTCGATTCGCGGGCTGTGTCGCGCCGCAGCTCGCGCTTATGCTGCCGCTCGTGCAGGTAGCTGATCGACCCCGACGGCAAAGAATAGGCAAAAGGACTGTAGCGGTCCGCCGCGCTCTTGGTTGACGGTTGTTTGCTGAAGATATCGATCTGATCGTAGACTCCCGTCAGGTCCGGGTTGGGGCGAAGATATGCCGTGATTTCCGCTGCCCGCGACTCGTCAATACTAGTTTGGGCGGCCTTCAACGTCGGGTTTGTCGCCTCGAATTTCTCTTTCACCTGCTGCCACGTGAACGAGGTTTGTGCTTGTCCGCAGTCCAATACCATGCCGGCCGCCACGGCGAAAAAAAGAAACCGGCGGCCGATAGGCAGGCATCGGGTTCTCCATTTGCAACTGTGAGCCATTCCGCTATGCTGCCACACCATTCACTACCTCAGCGGGATTCGATTCCGGGAAATGCTCGCGATGTGCGGCAGTTATACTTGTAGTCTAAGAAGGCGCGAATTTCAGGCTCCATCAATCAATCGATAAAAGCCGATGCGTCTTTCGATCGGATCTTCCGGCTGGCCGACCGATACCGCACATCACTGTAACTGCTTCATCTACAATGAAATCAGGTTCCGGCTTGGCTTCTGACGGCCTGCATCGTCTGATTTTTCGTTTTCTGCCCTTGAGCAGAAAGACAGCGCTGTTGTGCGCCGCTCTGCTGACCCTGGTTGTAGCGTCGATTGACTGGCGCTTTGACGTCAACATTTCCTTTGGATTCCTTTACTTATTCCCCATGCTCATTGTGGGGAGTCTGCTCACTCGTTGGCAAATCGCATTGGTAGCCGCGCTTTATACGGTCCTTTGCGAGATCTTCGGCGCATTCGCGTGGACATCTTCCGAAGGCGTGCCGCGGCTGATCCTAACCTTTGTGGCGTTTTTCGGCGCTGGCCTTTTCGTGTTCGAATCCGCTCGTAACCGCCGGCTGGCCGATCTTCATCTGCAAGAGATTGAAAAAGAAGTAGGACTTCGCCGCGAGGCGGAGGAACAGCTAAAGTTCCTCATCGAGAGCAGCCCGGCGACGATCTTCACGCTCGACGCCACGGGTAAAGTACTGATTGCAAATGACGCAGCCTACAGCTTGCTGGGCCTCGAACCCCCAGAACTCGAAGGCAAGTACATTTCGCGTTACTTTCCAGCGTTGAGTGTAGTGCCCGCCATGGCGGGCGAGAGCAAGTCCTTTCGCACCGTCATGGAATGCCGTGGATGGCGGCAGAACGGCGAAGTCTTCGTGGCGCAGGTTTGGTTTTCCACGTATCGAACCCTTTCCGGTCCGCGGCTGGCGGCGGTAGTGTTCGATGCCTCCGAAGAACTGCGGGAACGCGAAGAGCTTAGTTTGCAACAGGTTCACGCGGCGTCCAAGATTCTCGTGGGAGCGGTATGCCACGAGATCCGGAACATGTGTGGAGCGATTGCGGCAGTTCACGCCACGCTGGCGCGAAACGAGATCCTTTCGCACAGTGAGGATTTCCGGGCGCTGGGTTCGTTAGTGGAAGGTTTGGGAAGGATGGCGGGTCTGGAACTGCAACAAACCCGGCATCCGGAGACGGAGCGTATCGATGTGCGTACAGTTTTGGAAGACTTACGCATTGTGATCGAACCCTCGTTCCGGGAGGCGGGGATTTCGGTCCGTTGGGACGTGCCGGAATCATTACCGCAAGTGTCGGCCGAGCCGCAGGCGCTTCTGCAGGCGTTTCTGAACATAACGAAGAACAGCCAGCGCGCCATGGAGAATCAGGCTGTTAAGGAACTGGTGGTTAGCGTTCGCAGTGAGGCCAACGCGCTTGCCGTCCGGTTCATCGACAGCGGACACGGAGTTGCGGCGCCCGACCGATTATTCCAGCCTTTTCAACCGGGTGCCGGTGCCACGGGGCTGGGTTTGTATCTTTCGCGCGCGTTCGTGCGTGCGTTCCAAGGGGACCTCAAATACGAACCGCGGGCGGCTGGGTGCTGTTTCGCCGTGGTACTAACGCCGGCATGGGAAGCACCCGAACCGCCGCCGGACAATGAAAAAGATGCCGAAGATCCGCCTGCTACTGCTGGACGACCACACTCTGTTTCGGGAGAGCCTCAGCCGGCTGCTCGAGTCTGAGCCCGACTTCGAGATGGTGTCGCACTGCGCGAACTCGGCGCAGGCGCTCCAGATCCTTGCGCGCGAGAGCCTCGACCTGGTGCTGCTCGACTATGACCTGGGAGAGGAATACGGTTTCGAATTCATCCGGAAGGCGCGGGATGCGGGCTACGCCGGCCGCATCTTTGTCGTCACCGCCGGAATGAACGATGCCGACACGGTCCGCGCCCTGGGGTACGGCGTCTGCGGGATTTTTCTCAAACATAGCTCCCCGGCGGTCCTGAGCGAAGCGATCCGCAAGGTAATGGCCGGAGAGACCTGGATCGACCAGCGTTGCATCCAGGCGATCGTGCAGGCGGTGGAGCGCACGCACCAGCAGGAACGCCGGACGCACCTGACCGAGCGGGAGCGCCGGGTTTTGTTGACCGTTTTCGAAGGGTTGAGCAACAAGGAAATCGCCAGCCGGCTCAATTTGTCGGAGGCATCCGTAAAATCTGCGCTGCAACAACTATTTGCCAAAACCGGCGTGCGGACGCGAAGCCAGCTTGTACGGGTGGCGCTGGAAGAGCATGCCGATGACTGGGGCCTGCGCGTTTAGCCATCAAAGCTGATCCTCGTAGTGCTCCAGCGCTACACGGACTAACTGCCCGCGCGTACGCACACCGGTTTTTTCAAACAGGCTCTGCAAGATGGCTTTCACGTAGCTTTCCGAAATCTGCAACTGCGAGGCGATTTCCTTATTCGACAGGCCTTCCATGACAAAGCGCAGGACTTTGCGCTGCCTTTCATTGAATTGCGGCGATGAGCCAATGTCCTGTTCCGCGGGTTGCTCTCCGGCGAGGTTGCGATAGCGGCGGTCGAGCCAAGTCCCGCCAGCCTGCACCGTGCGGATGCCTTCAACCAGGGCTTGTAAGGGGTTTTCTTTGACGAAAATGCCCGAAACGCCCTGGCGCAGCAGGCGGCGCGCCTCGATATCGCTGACCCAGGCAGTCACGATGAGAACCCGGCCGGTAAACCCCACCAGGCGTGCCGATGGCAGAAATTGAGACGCGCGCTCAGCGCCCAGATCGTGATCGAGCAGCACGACGTCGATGACTTCCTGCTGCACGATCTTGAGCGCATCGGCGATGGTGGAACAATACGAGACCTTCAAATCGGGCTCGGCATCCAAGGCGCGTGCGACGCTCTCGCCGAATACGGCGTGATCATCGACAACCAGTGTTCTCACCATGACTTTCCTTTCCACCGGACTCATCCGTTCTCCCCTGTAGCCCACAGCTGAACCACAAAACAACTCCCTTTGGAGGTGGGCTCATAGCGGAGGTCGCCTCCGTACGAACGCAACACGGCCCGCGAGATATAAAGCCCGAGGCCTGAGGACGACGCTCCCGGCTGGAACGGCTTGAAAAGGGCTTCGGGATTGGCCACACCGGGGCCAGTATCACGAAAACGGACTAAAACCATACCGTTTTCGACGCCGGCTTCGACGGACAGCGTCCGTTCCGCAGCGGATTTCAAGACGTGCTGGCTGTTACGCGACAGATTCAAAAACACCTGGAGCAGCGTGTGATGATCAGCTTCCACCAGAGGGAGATTGCGCGCAATGTTCCACTGAGTCGTTCCGTTGATGTCGCGGAGAGTGGCATCGATAACCACGCGGGTCTCGTCCAGCACCATACCCAAATCCGAGACGGCCTTGTTGCCGCGCTGGGCGAGAATCAACCCGGAACGAGCGAGCTTTTCCAAACCGTCGACAATGACACCTAGGGTTTGGTAGCTTTCCTCCCGGTCCAGAGGAGCCAGAGCGCCGAGCTCGCGATGCGCAGACGCTGCCGCCGCCGCCAGATTGCGGATTTCATGGCTGACGGCGCCAATCAGAATTCTAGACGTGGCCATCATGGAATCGAGTCCGGTGCCTTCACGGTCGCGAAGATTTTCGGAAGCATCCCAGATGAACGCTGCCAAATAGGGGCCGGAGTCGGTAACAAACGTGGAGAGCCAAATGTGCGCGAGAAAGGTCTCGTGATCCTCACGCTGGCCGGTGCTCTCCACGGTGGTCCTCAGATTCGACGTGGAATGCTGCACGTTGAGAAAGCGCATGAGGATGGGTAGAAAATTTTGGATGGGGCGACCCTGCAGCGTCTGTTCACGCAGACGCAAAAGATGGTGTGCCGACTCATTGGCGAGCAGCACGCGTCCCTCATGGTCAAGCGTCAAGATGGCGAGCGGGCTGGTTTCAACAAGCACGCGAAGTTGGTGCTCGGCATTGAGACGCAACTGTATCTGTCGTTCGCGCTCGCGCAGATGCTGCGTGACCTGCTGGCGCTTCTGGTTCAGTTCCGATACGAAGTACCCGGCGAGAGTAAAGCCGGCGGTCCCTATGACAATACGCGGGAAGGCACCGGGTGTGGAGTGGATGGGGGCAAATTGTTCGCGTAGGAAGCCGCAGCCAGCGGCAAAAACGACGATCTGCCAGCCACGCATGGTTGCCGATACCAGCAGGATTGGGATGATATAAAGAAAACCGAGCGATACTTCGACAACAATCCAGTCGGCACAAGCGATCATGGCCACGAGTACGCCCGCGATGCCATAGGCCCATCCCCGGTTGGCTTCGGTGTAGGCTAAGTACGTTTCCAGAATATTCCGGGGAAACTCCATGACTCTTCCTATGTCTACCGCCTAACTCATGTCAGGACAATGAGAAACGGTAGGAAGTTCCTTCATTATCCGAAAGATACGCGCTCCGCGTCCTAAGCTTACGCCATAATGAACTCCGCAGAGCAGGAGGGGGGGCAATGCCTGTGAACCGCGAAGCGCATCGGAGGCGCGGAACCGGTGGAGCCCCTCTTGAGTCTCCCGCCTGCTTGTTTCCCGCCTGATCATCACCACTCCAAGACCTCAAAAATCTAGAAGCTCGCCATGCAGCGGTCTGGAGGGGTTACGGCGAAATAAGATGGGCACGAAACATCGAGCGTGGCGGCGGTTGTTGATCAAGGAAGAGCCAGCGACGCTGTGAATTCCTGAGAATGGAAAATAATGGCCTGTCTGTTCCGATAGTGGCCGTGTGCCGTTACTCGTAGCGCAGGGCTACGACGGGGTCCACCCGTAAAGTGCGACGCGCGGGTAGGTAGGCTGCCAAGAATGCAACCGCAATAAATAATGCGGTTACAGCGATGAAAACCGTGGGGTCGGTGGGCTGAACGCCGAAAAGGAGACTGGCCATCAGGCGCGTGAGTCCATAGGAAGCGGCGAGTCCGGCCAGGATGCCAATGGCCGCCAATTGCAATGCTTGACGTACGATCATGTTTCGGAGCATGGGAGTGTTTGCGCCAAGCGCCAGGCGAATACCGAACTCCAGCGTGCGCTGCTCTACCGCGTAGGCCATCAATCCATACAGGCCAATTGAGGAGAGCAGAATGGCCACGGCGGCGAAGATGACGAGAACCAGCGTGTTGAACTGGTCGCGAGCCGTGGATCGCATGACGATTTGATCCATGCTGCGAATGTGGGCGACGGGCAGATCGGCAGCATTGTGGAAAGCCTGCTGAATGGGGACCGAGAGCGAGAATGGAGCGGTCCTGGTGCGAACGACCCAACTCAGGGGCATGAAGCGATTGTTGAGCTCCATGTACGCATTGGGCACCTGAGCAAGAGGCACGAAGGTGGCGGGGAAGGGGTCGCGATTCAAACCGCCGTCGCGCGCGTCGCCCACGATGCCGATGATCTCGCGCGGCGCCTGAGCGAAGTCGGGCCCCATTCCCGAGCCGATAATGAGGCGCTGACCCAGTGGATCGGCGTCCTTCCAGTACTGCTTGGCCATGGCTTCATTAATGATGACCACCTGCGGTGCACTCGAATCGTCGCGCTCGGTGAATGTGCGGCCGCGCTTGACGGGGATTCTGAAAACGTCAAAAAAGCGCGGGGTCACGTAATTCCAAGCAGCGCCGCCGTGAGCCGGGCCGTTGGTGAGCGCGCGACCCTGAATAATAAAGCCGAGGCCGAGACCGCCTTGCAGAGGCAGATAGGAAGCCGCCGCCGCAGCTTCCACGCTGCCGACGGCGTGAATACGTTCGAGGGTCTCGCGCGTCATGTTGGCGATGGCGGCAGTTTTGTTGAAATGCGTGCCGGTGAGGGATGTGTGCATGGTGAGGACGTTATGTGCGTCAAAACCAGGAGCTACGTGATGGAGAGCGGAGAAAGTCCGGATGAGCAGGCCGGCGCCGATGAGCAGGACGACGGCCAGGGCCATTTCAACCACGACGAGCAACCCGCGCGCCTTATTCTGCCGGAGCCCCGAGCCTCCGCGTGCGCCGGTTTCCTTGAGTGTGACGTTGAGATCGGTCCGCGAGGAGTGAACGGCTGGGACGAGACCGAACAGGATACCGGTTAGAAGGGAAAGGCTGACGGCAAAGAGTAAGACGCGCCAGTCAAGGGTGACGGCGGCGCCATCAGGTCCAATCCGCGGTATGTTACCCGGGTTGACGGCCAGGAGGGCGCGCACGCCTGCCATCCCCACAACCAGACCCAGCAGACCGCCGACGATGGAGAGGAGCACACTTTCGGTCAGGAGCTGGCGTACAATCCGGCCTCGGCCGGCGCCAATTGCGGCGCGGATGGCGATCTCGCGCGAGCGGCCCACAGCGCGAGCTACGAGGAGACTCGCCACATTGGCGCAGGCGATCAGCAGGACGCAGCCGACGGCGCCCAGCAGGACGTACAGGGCGGGGCGGGCGTCGCGAACCAGGAGATCCTGCATGGGTTCGACGGAGAAGCTCCCTTTCGGATCCAGGGCGCCGGGATAGAGGCGCTTAAACTCCTGGCCCGCGAGATCGAGGGCGGCTTTGGCGGAACTCAGAGAAACCCCGGGCCTCAAACGAGCGGCGGCCTGGAAGTAGTGTCCTTGGTTGGTGCTGTTTGGATCGGCTTGGAACGGAAGGTAGACATCCGGGAGCGGATCGAAGGTGAACCCTGGCGCGAGCACGCCGATCACGGTGTACGATTCGCCGCCAAGGGTCAGCTGTTTGCCAACGATTGCAGGGTCGGATCCGAAACGGCGCTGCCACAGACCGTTCGACAACACAATGACGTTCGGTCCGCGAGGACGGTCATCATCGGCGGTAAAGGTTCGGCCCGCCACGGCGTGCGCACCGAACAGATGGAAGAACTCGTAGGAGACGTGAATGCCCTTGAGCTGTTCCGGATGATCACCGCCGGTGAGGTTCAGGCCCGGGCCACCGGTATCGAAGGCGCTGACATCTTCCAGAACCCGGGTTTGCCGGCGCCAGGTATTGTATTTGGGAACCGACGCTGCGGGGAAACTGCCTTGCGGGCCGCTGTTGAGGAGGGTGACGATGCGGCCGGGCTCGGGGAAGGCAAGCGGTTTGAGCAGCACGGTATCTACGACGGAGAAGATGGCCGTGTTGGCACCGATCCCCAATGCCAGAGCCGCGATGGCGGTGACCGCAAACGCGGGACTCTGACGGAAAAGGCGGAAGGAGTGGCGGAGATCCATCCAGAACGTTTCCATGTGGAATTTAGACGCCAAACGCGTGCGGATGTGCCGCACCAAAAAGCAGAAAGCGGGGGATTGATCGTGGCTGGATTGCGTCACCGATGATCAGGCGTGATGCGGTGTGCCATGTTATTCTGAACTCTTCGGGCCTGTAGCTCAGTTGGTTAGAGCGCTTCCTTGACACGGAAGAGGTCGGAGATTCGAGTTCTCTCAGGCCCACCACTTCCGTTCAGCTTCACCGAACTCCACCGCCATCTCCAATGTTCCGCTTGAAAACCTGGCGTTCCGTACAAGGGCTGACCGGCGTTTTCGCACGCCGCTCATGTTAGCTTGTTTGAGGCAAACGATGAGCTATGGCACATTGGACTCGCGAGTGAGAGGAAGATGAAGACGGGGCGATTGGAGGCTTTCAGCGACGGCGTGATCGCGATCATCATCACGATCATGGTGCTGGAAATGAAAGTGCCTCGCGGCGACGGGTGGAACGATTTGCTGCCCGTACTGCCGGTATTCCTGAGTTACGTCCTGAGTTTCGTTTACGTTGGCATCTACTGGAATAATCACCATCACCTGCTGCATGCCACAACTTCGGTGACGGGCGCGATCCTCTGGGCAAACCTGCACCTGTTGTTCTGGCTCTCCTTGTTTCCGTTTGCTACCGGCTGGATGGGAGAGAATCACTTCAGCGCGCTGCCCACGGCACTCTACGGCGTCGTACTCCTGCTGGCCGCCATCGCGTACTACCTGCTCCAACAGGCGATCATCGCCTCGCAGGGCTCGGATTCGATTTTGAAGAAGGCGGTCGGCCGGGACTGGAAGGGCAAGCTCTCTCCTGTGCTGTATCTGGCCGCGATTGCTGCGACCCTGCTTTCGCCATGGATTTCCGAGGGGATTTTCGTAGCCGCTGCGCTGATCTGGCTCATTCCCGACCGGCGTATCGAAAAGGTACTGCCGCAGCATGAAGTTTAGGCCCAAGGATTTACTCGGACAGCCGGCAATTTGAGGTTGCCGCGGCCATCGTCTTGCTTGGGCGCGGGGTGCTTGCCATTATGGAGGCATGGTCACGGTTTTCGAGGCGGCTGGCGGAATCGACGGGCTGCGCCGCCTGGCTGCTGCCTGGCATCGGAGAGTAATGGCCGACGAAGTAGTCAGCCATGCCTTCAGCCACGGTTTTCATCCCCAGCATGTCGAGCGGCTCGCCGCTTATTGGGCCGAAGCGCTCGGTGGACCCAAGATGTATTCGGAGTCTTACGGCGACGAGACTGCGGTGGTCAGGATCCACAGCGGCAACGGGGTGCACGAGGAGATGGATCGCCGCGCCATTGCGTGCTTTGATCAGGCGCTGTCTGACGTCCGTCTGGACGATTCTGTGCTGCGGCAAGTGCTGCACGATTACTTCGCCTGGGCGACCACAACAACCATGGCGCGCTATCACCATTCGGCTGACGAAGTGCCCGACGGTCTCACGATTCCGAGCTGGTCATGGGGCGGACTCCAGGACTAAAGAAGAGTGCCCATTTCCGTCAATGTGCAAACGGTTCACCCTCGCAAGTTGGCTGCGGTGCGGCGCGGGGTCCAGCCGGGCGCCGTGGGCGCGGCGTGGGGACCGGCACTGGGCAAGGTCTGGGCATTCATTCGCAGCCAGCCGGGCCTGTGGACCAACGGCCACAATGTTTTTCTCTACCATCACCCGGCTCAACCGGGGGCGCCGATTGTGTGTGACTTCGGTGTCGAGGTGACGGGTACATTTGAAACTACCGGCGAAGTGTACGCGACCGAAACTCCGGCGGGCGAAGCTGCCGTCGCGATTCACCGCGGCCCGTACAACCGCATGAACGAGGCGCACGACGCGATCCGAAAATGGATGGAGGCGAACGACAGGACGTCCGCCGGCTACGCGTGGGAAATTTACGGAGATCCGACGCCGGATCCCGGCGACACCGAAACGATGGTCGTGTACCTCCTGAGATAGCAGAACCTTCGAGATCGACCCGGTTCTGCCGCGGGTTGATGCCGATTGGCTGCGACAGTTGTGGTTGTGATAGAAAGTGCAGATGCCTCTCGATTTCAGCGGAAAAGTTGCGGTGGTGACCGGCGGAGCGAACGGGATTGGCCTGGCGGCGGCGCGAGCGCTCGCAGCGGGTGGTGCGAAGGTCTGGATCTTCGACCTGGACCGGGAGAGCCCTATGGATGTGGCGCGAACCCTGGGCGGAGAGGCTTGCCACGTAGATGTAACCAACCGGGAATCGATCGATGCCGCGTTCGAGCGCAGCGGAGTTCCGGATATTGTGGTAGCCAATGCGGGCCTGGGGATTTGGGCGCCCTTGGATGAGACGGCGGTGGAAGACTGGAACCGGGTGATTGCGGTGAACTTGAGCGGCGTGTTTCACACGGTGCAGGCAGCGGCGCGCCACATGAAGCCGCGGCGGCGCGGCGCTATCGTGATTACGGCATCTACCAATTCATACGACGGAGAAGCCGCGCTGGTGGCCTACAACGCCAGTAAGGCGGGAATTCTCGGCATTCTGCACACGGCGGCGAATGAGCTGGGACCATGGCAGATTCGCATCAACGCGGTGTGCCCGGGTTTGATTCGCACGCGGCTCACAGAAGCCTTCTTCGTAGATGAGCCGCTCATCAAGGAATATTTTCGCGACATTCCGTTAGGCAGGGGAGGCGCGCCCGAAGAAGTCGGCAACACCATCGCTTTCCTGGCATCCGATCTGGCTTCGTACATCACTGGTGCGACGATCTTTGTGGATGGGGGGCAGATGGCATCCAAGTTTGGAACGTGGACGGAGAAGACCGCGGAATTCGTGAAGGACCGCTGGAGGCTGCGATAGGTCCACTACGGTTCGGTAATCGCCATTATGGTGGCAGGAGCATTGCCTTCGAGGCGATTGTTCACAAATAGGAACGCCGTCATCTGCTTGTCCTGCGCAATGCGGACGATGTCGCGCAAGGATGCGCGCACTTGCGGGTTGGGGTCCTTGATTTCGGTGTACGGCGTGAATAGCTGCACGGCTTCCTCGTAACTGCGCCCCTGGCGGAGGAGCGCGCGGCTGACCAAGAAATCAGTGGTAACGGAGTCGGGCAGCATTAATTGATGGCGCAGTTCGGGCATGCGGGACCAGGCATTGAAGACGTGCGCGACTTTATGTCGCCGCAGGCAGGCGAAATACTCACGGTCGAGGAATTCGGGATTGCGGATTTCGACGGCATAGCGGTATTCGGGCGGCAGATTCGCAAGGAACGGGTCCAGTTTCTCCAGGAATTCGGCTGTATCGAAGATAGCTTTTCTGGAAAAATTACCGAATTCAAGGATGATGACCGCCGTGCGGTCGCGGTGGGTTTCCAGGGGGCGAAGAAAGGAATCCTTGAGCAGATTCGCATCGAGAAACGACTCGTTCTCGATTCCGGCGAGCGATCCATAACGCGCGTGGCCGGGAAATACCTTGCAAGTGATCTGTTCCGGGGCTTTGAAGGCGAATCGAAAACCGGGCGGAGTTTGCCGGAACAGCCGGCGCCAGAACTCTTCAGTCGGAAACTGATAAAAGGCGAAATCGCCGCAAACGGTGGGAAACGTTTGGGCGTATTCCTGCAAACAGGTTTCGTTGAAGGCTTTTTGCGAGAAGCGGCCGCGGGAAAGATACCGGGAGCGGCTGTAAATCTGGCCGAGCCACCCTTCATACTTCCAGGAACTGCCGCCGATGTAGATGTGGCGGCCGGAGAGAGCTTTGAGGCGCGCCGCGAGCTCGTCGCGGTCGAATGAAGAAGGCTCGTCGAAAAGGGTATCCACTTACCAGGCGCGCGCTTCGCGATAGGCGTAAGGGTCGGCGCCAGCTTCCATCACGCCACCGGGCGTAACGCGAATGAGAACCGGGGCTGCGCCGCTGGCCCAGCGGGAGCGCGTACCGACTCGATGATGCCGCTCGGCCAATTCGCCCGCTACGGTAGCATTGATGCGCTCGTCGAGCAAAAGGTCGCCCGGGTTCATGGCATGATTGTCGAAACTCGAAACCAGGTGCCTGGTTTGAAACCGGGGCGCCTCAATCGCCTGCTCGGCATTCATGTTGAAATCGACTACATCGAGCAGCACCTGCAGCAGCGACTGGTCTTGGTTGTCGCCACCAGGTGTCGAAAGCGCGAGATAGGGCTTGCCGTCTTTTAAGACAAGAGTCGGGCTCAGTGTGATGCGTGGCCGCTTCCCGCCGGCGAGTTCGTTGGGATGTCCGGGAACCAGCAAGAAACTCTGAGCGCGTTGCGTGAGAGCAATTCCGGTATCGCCTGCGATGACGGACGGAAGCCATGCGCCCGAAGGGGTGGAGGAGAACATGATGCCATCTTTATCGATAGCGTCAACGCAGGTCGTGTCGCGAGCCATGAGCGCGTCGTCAATCTTGAAGCGCACGATTTCGGATTCGGCAGGGTGCAGCGGCGGGTTGGGCCCGATCTTGCCCGGCCGGAAGTCCAGCGAGGCGACGCTTCCGATGAGCTTGCGGCGGTCGGCGGCGTACTCCTTGGAGAGCAGGCGGTCCACAGGAATCTTGTTGAACTTGGGATCGCCGTAGTAGGTGTCACGATCGGCGTATGCCAGTTTCAACGCCTCGACCAGTGTGTGGAGATAGTCGGCGGAATTCCATCGCATGGCACGCAGGTCATAGCCTTCGAGAATGTTGAGCGCTTCAATAAGCGCTGGTCCCTGGCTCCAGAAGCCGGGCTTGTAAACCTGAAGGCCTTGAAAATTAGTGGTTACGGGGTCTTCCGGCGCAAGATGGAACGCGGCCATGTCCTCGTAACGCAGCAGTCCGTGGTTTTCCCGGCTGAACTGGTCGATGCGATGGGCGATGTCGCCGCGGTAAAAAAAGTCCCGTACAGCCTCGATCGCCGCAGAACGGCTGGCTCCGGCAGCCAAAGCTTTCTTTTCCGCGTCTACCATGGAGCGCAGAGTGCGTGCCAGATCGGGCTGGCGGAAAACCTCGCCGGGCATCGTCACGCGGTCGCCGGGAATGAAAACGTGCGCCGAGCTTGGCCACAACTCGAAGAACTGAACGTTGCGTTCGATGGCACCAGCGCGTGTCTCATCAATCGCCAAGCCGTCGGTTAAGTCGATGGCTGGGGCGATCACCTCGCCGAAGGATTTTGTGCCGTATTCGCGCAGCGCCACGAGTTCGGCGTCAACCAGGCCTGGGACCAGCGCCGGCATGAGCCCCGCTACCGGCACCATGCCCTTCAGGCCGCCTTTTTCCGGAGCTGCGGTTAATTCACCAGGTTGGATGGGACGCGTACGAAAGAACTCCGCCGTGGCCAGCTTGGGCATGGTACCCACGCCTGCAATGGCGTGGACTTGTCCGTCACGAGTGCGGATGAGAATAGGGGCTTCACCTCCGAACCCGATATGGGAAAACTCGGAGACAGCCGCGGCGAAAGTTGAGGCCACTCCCACGTCAACTGCATTGCCGCCTTTATAGAACAGGCGCATGCCGGCTTCGGCGGCGTATTCGCTCCCTGTGGCTACCGCACCGTGCACGCCGCGAGCTGCGTGCCGCACCTGACGTTCATAATCACGCGGGCGCTGCGCGAAAAGGCTCGCTGCAACGAGGAGCAACACTGCAACTTTGGTCATGATTTGACCCCAAACTCATTCTACGGGATTCGGTCAAGCCCTCGAAGACTGCCGGCGTACTCGCAAACGTGCGAGGGCTTACTGTTTCGTGTATGCCGACATGATTCGGCGGTATTCACCGTCGGATTGAATGGATCTAAGTGCTTGCCGGATCGCGGCGCGGACCTGCGGATTGTCGCCTGCCGGGGATTGGACAATTTTGGTGAGTATATCGGCCTTGAGATTGTCTGATCCCATGCGTGCGGTGGAATCGATGATGTGGACGACAGCGTCGGGGACGATACGGCGGTCTGCCAGTACCGCGAGCAGAACGTTGTACCGCTGGTCCTCGGAGCCGATAGAATCGACGGCCGCGAAGAAATCGTCGCGGGTCGGTGCATGGTCGGCGACGAGTTCCACTAATACCTCGGCTTTCTCGTCATCCGCCTCCAAACGCCTGACGGACCGGGCGGCGGCTTCGAAAACGTCGGCGTTGTTCCCGGCGTGACGCGAAGCGGCGATCAGGACCTTTTTCCGTTCATCCGCGGAGCCGATGCTGTCCGCCGCTTCAAAGAAAGAGCGGCGCGCAGCGGCACCCCGCAGACTGGGCGCCATTTCAACCAGCACACCGGCCTTTTCATCATCCGAGCCCATGGACTGGGCGCAATGAGCGACTTGGGCCAACGACTCATCCGTCAGAGATGGGTTGCGCAAAAGCGCAGAGAGAACCTTGCGGCGTTGGTCGTCCGATCCGATGGAGCCCGCAGCTTCGAAGAAAGCCCGGCGCGTGAAATCGTAGTCCAGAAAACGCGGCGCAGCCTGGACGAGTACGGCGGCTTTCTCGTCGTCGGACGAAATGCCCGCGCCTGCGCGCAGCAAATCCGTCAAAGTGTCGCGATCTTTGCCGCCGGAGGCGAGTACCGCGACCAGCACCCGCCGGCGCTCGTCGTCTGATCCGATGGTGTTCGCGCTGGCCAGCAGTGCGCGGCCGATTTCGCGGTCCCCGTTATAGCGCTCAGCCACCCGGACCAGGAGTTTGGCCTTTTCGTCGTCGGAGCCGATGCGCGAAGCCGCTTTCGCAGCCAATCGCAAAGTTTCATGGCTGGCTGGGTCGCGGTCGATGAATTCGCATAGCACGCCGGCGCGATTGTCGTCGGACCCGATGCTTCCAGCAACGCGGAAGATGGGCTCGCGCAGCCCGTCCTTCAGATAAAAGGAGGCGACCGATTTTAGTAATTCGCTCTTATCGTCATCGGAGCCGATCTTTCGTGCTTGGAGCATGGCGTCTTCCAACGGCTCCCTGGCCAGGCGGCTTTTGGTGACGAATTCTTCCAAATAGACACGTTTTGATCCGTCGCCTTCGATTCTGGAAATCTCGGTCAATGCGGCCGCCGGCCCGCCTTGCCTGAGGATGCGTTGGAGTCGTGGGCCGGCGCCGAGTGCCGTGTGGCGGATGGCCTCCGGCATGGCCCGCATGAGCCAAGCCTGGCCCTGCTCCAGCGGACGCTGTTCGCCATGATCGTAGTAGGCGCGCGACAGCCGGCCGGCCGAGTCAGCGCGGACTTCGTACCAGCGCCCGGAAAAAACCAGGAGAAAGCTCTCCTCGACGCGAAAATAGCCATCGGGCGATAATCGCTTCACGTCGCGATCGTCATCCGAGAACTCGACCGCCCCGCTGGCAACGACCTCAAAACGCCGGGAGTTCTCTCCCCAGGAGTAGTGGTCCTCGGCTGATGCGGGGAGGCCGGCGATCGAAGAGGCAAAAAGCAGCGCGGTGCCAACGATTCTCATGCGTGCGCAATCCTCCTAGGAAAGTTCATACGCACCAACGCGGTTTTTGTTCCGGGAAAATGCCGGCATTGACGTTGTACTGTTAAGTTAGATGACGGTGACCCAAGGCAAAAACGGCCGTCTGCAAGTGGCGCTCGGGGGCACCGTACAGGGCGCGGGTTTCCGGCCTTTCGTCTACCGCCTCGCCACCGAGATGGGGCTTGCAGGCTGGGTGAGCAATTCCGGCGCTGGGCTAACTGTCGAGGTTGAAGGGGATTGCGAGCGCCTCGATCTATTCCTTGAACGCTTATGCACCGAAAAGCCGGAATCCGCGATCATTCTGACGCGTGAGGCGGCCTGGCTGCGCCCGCTTGGACAGAATGGATTCGAGATTCGATCGTCCTTCGACGAGGAAGTAAAGACGGCAGGCGTACTTCCCGATCTGGCCACCTGCCCGGCATGCCTGGCAGAGTTCCGCGACGCCACCAACCGCCGGTTCGGTTACCCGTTCACAAACTGCACGCACTGCGGCCCGCGCTACACGATCGTCGAGGACATTCCCTACGACCGCCCCCGCACTACCATGAGGGAATTCGCTATGTGCCCCGACTGCCGGCGCGAGTATACTGACCCACTGGACAGGCGTTTTCACGCCCAGCCGATTGCCTGTCCCAAATGTGGACCGCGGATTTGGATCGACGGCGAATTGGGAGCGCCGGCCATCGAGCGCGCCGCGGATGTGATTCACGCCGGAGGCATCGTCGCATTCAAGGGCATCGGCGGTTTTCAGTTGCTTGTCGATGCCCGGCAGGAGGGGGCCGTGGCGCGCCTGCGCACGCGTAAGCACCGCGACGAGAAGCCGTTCGCTCTCATGATGCCGTCCCTTGAGTTGGCACGCCAGTACTGCTACGTTTCGCCCGCTGAGGAAATGCTGCTGCATTCTGCCGCAGCTCCGATCGTACTGCTGAGGCGCAAACCTGCAACGGGGATCGCCGTCAACGTTGATGAGGGCTCGCCTTATTTGGGTGTCATGCTCCCCTACTCGCCCCTGCACCATCTGCTGGCGGCAGCCTGCCCGTTTCCCCTGGTGGCAACCAGCGGGAATCTGAGCGATGAGCCGATTATTACGGGCAACGAAGAGGCGCGAGCCCGTCTTGGAGATGTCGCCGATTTGTTTTTGGTGCACAACCGGCCGATCGCGCGCCCCTGCGACGATTCAGTCGCGAAGGTTGTGCGGCACCGGCCCAGCGTCATGCGGCGTGCCCGCGGGTATGCGCCCCTGCCGGTGCTTGTGGGACACGAACTGCCGCCCGTTCTCGCGGTAGGCGGGCATTTGAAGAATTCCGTGGCGATCGCGCTCGGCCAGCAGGTTGTTCTCAGTCAACATGTCGGCGATTTGGATACCATCGAAGCTCGCCAGGCGTTCGAGCGAGTGATAGAGGATCTGTGCCGCTTATATCGATTTACGCCGAAGCTGGTAGTGAGTGACCTCCATCCCGATTATGCGTCTACCCGTTGGGCGCTGGCAGCGGGGCACACACTGGTGCAAGTGCAGCATCATCATGCGCATGTGGCTGCCTGCGCTGCGGAAAACGGCTTGCGCGGACCTTATCTCGGCGTTGCATGGGACGGAACCGGTTATGGCACCGACGGCACCATCTGGGGCGGCGAGTTCTTCCTCGCGGATGGAGTGAGGTTCGACCGCATTGCGCACCTGCGTCCTTTCCGGCTGCCGGGCGGGGAAGCAGCTGTGCGGGAAGGCTGGCGCTCGGCGGTGAGTTTGATCGCGGCGGCGCTCGGCCCCGATGCCGTTCCCGATAGTCCGCAGCGTCCGATTGTTTTGCAAATGCTGGCCCGGGGCGTCAATGCACCTTGGACCACAAGTATCGGCCGCCTGTTCGATGCCGTGGCGTCAATCTGTGGCCTGGCCCACGAGAGCCGTTTCGAGGGCCAGGCGGCGATGCGTCTCGAAGGGCAGATTGAACCTCAAATGCATGACGCTTACCCTCTAGCGAATGGGGATTGGGGGCCCATGATCGATGCTGTCCGGCGTGATGCGATCCGTGGTGAAGGGACGCCGCGCATCGCAGCGCGTTTTCATAACGCTCTCGCGAACTGGATTGTGGATGTTGCCCTGCAGACCGGCGTGGAGCAGGTGGCGCTGAGCGGCGGAGTCTTTCAAAATGGTTACTTGGTGGAGAGAACCGTCAACTTGCTGGAGGCACGCGGATTCCAGGTGCACACCCACCAGCGTGTTCCGCCAAACGACGGCGGTATCGCTCTAGGCCAGGCAATGATTGCGGCGTTGGGCGGAGGAGCATAGATATGTGTTTGGCGGTGCCGGGAAGGGTCGTGAGCCTCGTTGAAGACGAGAGCCTCAGCTTTCGTCGCGGCAAGGTGGATTTTGGCGGAGTGCTGAAGGAAGTGTGCCTGGCCTACACGCCGGAGGCCGCGGTCGGTGATTATGTGCTGGTGCACGTGGGGTTTTCGCTTAGTGTGATCGATGCGGACGAAGCCAAAAAGATTTTCGAAGCTTTGCGCGAGATGGAGCAGCTCGAGGAATTGGAGAGCCCGTGAAGTTCCTGGATGAATATCGGGACAGCTCGGCCGCGATGCAGTTGGCGCGGGCGATCCGCCGCATAACGCGCCAACCATGGACGTTGATGGAGGTTTGTGGCGGCCAGACACATACCATCGTCAAAAGCGGCCTGATGGACCTGCTGCCGCCCGCCATCAGTCTGGTGCATGGCCCGGGCTGCCCGGTTTGCGTCACGCCAGTCGAGCTGATCGATAAAGCGATCACGATCGCTGAGCGCCCGGAATGCATCTTCTGCTCGTTCGGGGATATGTTGCGCGTCCCCGGGTCTTCGAAAAGCCTGCTCGACGCCAAAGCAGGAGGCGCCGACGTCCGCATCGTATATTCGCCGCTGGATGCCGTGAAGCTGGCCCGGTCTAATCCGGCGCGCGAGGTCGTTTTTTTTGCCGTGGGCTTTGAAACCACGGCTCCCGCCAATGCGATGGCAGTGTGGCAGGCGGAGCGCGAAAACATTGGCAATTTCTCGATCCTGGTGGCCCATGTTCTTGTTCCCCCCGCGATGGAAGCAATCCTGGGTTCAGAGAACTGCGGGATCCATGCGTTTCTCGCCGCAGGCCACGTGTGCACGGTGATGGGCTTCGAGGAATACGAACCCATCAGCAGACGCTGGCACGTGCCCATCGTTGTCACCGGTTTCGAGCCGCTGGATCTGCTCGAGGGTGTGCACATGGCTGTCACACAACTGGAGGAGGGCCGGACGGCAGTGGAAAATCAGTACCGTCGCGCTGTGCGGAGGGAAGGGAATCGCGCGGCACAAGAGCGCATCGCCGAGGTGTTTGAAATCGCCCCACGCAAATGGCGTGGCATCGGGGAAATTCCTTCGAGCGGTTTACGGCTTCGCAGCCGCTATGCCGCTTGGGATGCCGAGATAAAATTCCAGGTTGGAGCTACCGCCGTAGACGAGCCCAAAGAATGTATTGCCGGTCTGGTGTTACAGGGCCTCAAAAAGCCGTTCGAATGCCCGGCGTTTGGGACCCGGTGCACACCCGAATCTCCGCTCGGCGCCCCGATGGTGTCGTCCGAAGGCGCCTGCGCTGCCTATTATCTGTATGGAAGACGCCCTCATGAAAGAAGTGAATCTGCATTGCCCTCTTCCGCACCTGGCCGATGAATTCATTGTTCTGGCGCACGGCGGCGGCGGCAAATTAACCAATCAACTGATCGAGCGTGTCTTTCTTCCGGCCTTCGCGAGCGATCCGCTGAACGCCCGGCACGACGGAGCCGTCGTGAGCGTTCCCGGCGCGCGCCTGGCGTTTACTACCGATTCGTACGTGGTTCGCCCCGCAGTGTTTCCCGGCGGCAACATCGGCGATCTCGCCGTAAACGGCACGGTCAACGATCTGGCTATGTGCGGTGCTCGCCCGCTTTTCTTGAGCGCAGGTTTCATCCTTGAAGAAGGATTACCCATAGACACGCTCCGGACGGTTGTCGCCAGCATGCGAGGGGCCGCCGAGCGCGCTAACATTCAACTCGTCACGGGTGATACCAAAGTAGTTGACAAAGGCAAAGGCGATGGCATTTTCATCAACACGTCCGGTATCGGGACAGTTGAGTCCTCACTCGCGATTGGCCCGGCGGCGGTTCGCGTTGGCGACACCGTCCTGGTGAGCGGCGAATTGGGCGCGCACGGAGTGGCGGTTCTCTCCGTACGCGAGGGGCTTGAGTTCGAAACACCGATTGTTAGCGACACGGCGCCTCTTTGGGAGCCGGTTGCCAAACTGCTGGATGCCGGCATCGAAATTCACTGCCTGCGCGACCTTACGCGCGGCGGGTTGTCTTCGGCTCTGAATGAGATCGCTGCCGCGGCGCGAGTGGGACTGGCAATTCAGGAATCAGCCGTTCCGGTTTGTGAGCCTGTGCGTGGCGCGTGCGAAATTCTAGGGCTCGACCCGCTTTACGTAGCCAATGAAGGCCGCTTTGCTGCGTTCATCCCGGAACAGGACGCTGACCGCGCTCTTGAGATCCTGCGAGGTTGTACGGTCTCACAGGCTGCTGCCCGTATCGGCACCGCCGTCGCTTCTCACCCCGGCGTCGTCACACTGGTCAGCCGCGTGGGCGGCCAGCGTGTGCTCGATATGCTAAGCGGAGAGCAGCTACCGCGCATTTGTTGAGCGTGGCCGCACAAACACAACCACCGATCGCGGTCCGACTTTGTATTGCAATGAGCGGATCGCCGTGCCTTCGGGATTTATGTCATCCGGGCTCGCCAGGCTGGTGTCCACTACGCGCCGCCACTCGCGTGCCTTGCCTTCCTGGATGGTAAACGTCAGGCTCTCCCAATACGCGTTGGCGATGACATAGATATCGTCGTCGGCAAGCGATTGGCCATCCAGATAATATGCGAGCGAGTGCGACGCCTCCGATAGATCCGCCATTTCGCCCACGCCGTACCACCGCACATCGCCGCGCCAGAACCTGCTCCGGCCCAGACTGGGATGCGCCTTACGAAAGGCAATCATTTCTTTGAAGAACCGAAAAATATCCTGGTTGCGGCGGCAGCGGTCCCAGTCGAGCCAGCTCATCTCATTGTCCTGGTTGTACGGGTTGTTGTTTCCTCGCTGTGTTTGTAAAAACTCGTCGCCGGCGCGAAACATGGGCGTGCCATTGGCCAGCATCAACAGGCTACAGTAGTTCTTCACCTGCCTCCGCCGGAGCGCCATCACCTCGGCCGGCACTCCTTCGTCGCCCTCGTGTCCGCAGTTCCAGCTGAAGTTTTCGTCGGTGCCGTCTGTGTTGTTGTGCCCGTTTGCCAGGTTGTGCTTCTGGTTGTACGAAACCAGGTCATAGAGCGTGAAGCCGTCGTGCGAATCCACAAAGTTGACGCTCTGATAGGCGTGGTAAGCGTTCTCGCGATCATCGGGGAAAAAGTCGTCGCTGCCGTACATGCGCCGCAGGAAGTTCTCCGCCATGCCGTCGTCGCCACGCACGAAACGGCGCACGTCGTCGCGAAACCGGCCGTTCCACTGGTACCAGGTAATGCCTGGAAAGCCGCGCCCCAGCTGGTAGGCGCCGGCGGCATCCCACGGTTCCGCGATCAGGCGCAGGTTCCGCAACGCCGGGTCTGACGCGATCTCGCTGAACAGCGGCGGGTCGCTCCAATTGATGGACCCGTCCCGGTTTCGGCTGAAAATGGATGCCAGATCGAAACGAAATCCGTCAATGCCCATCCGCAGCCGCCAGTAACGAAGGCTGTCCAGCACCATTTGCCGTACGTGCGCGCTTCCGAAGTTGAGCGTGTTGCCCGTTCCGGAAAAGTCCCGGAACGGATTAGCGGCGTCCGCTGACATAATGTAGTACGCTTCGCTGTCGAATCCTTTGAAGCTGTAAACCGGTCCGCGGGCGTCACCCTCCGCTGTATGGTTGTACACCACATCCAGAACCACTTCGATACCGGCTTCGTGCAAGGCTTCCACCATCTCGCCGAACTCGCCGTGGTGGCAGTAATTCTTCGGGTCGCTCGCATATTCGTGATGGGGCGCGAAGAAATTCAGCGGCATATATCCCCAGTAGTCGCCCTCCTGTGGATCGCGCTCGAACACTGGCATCAGTTCCACGATGGTCACGCCCAGCTCTTTGAGATAGGGGATTTTTTCGATCAAGCCTGCGTAAGTGCCGGCGCGCTTCGCGTCTACGCCCGAGTTCGGGTGACGTGTGAACCCTTTGACGTGCAGTTCGTAAATAATGGCGTCGGATTGGTGGCCGATGGGCACATGCGGTTTCAAGCCTGGACCGGTGCCGGGGCGAAGCAAGACGCCTAACGGCGCCCGGCCCGTGTTCGAGCCTTCTCGCATCGCCAGCGTCCGATCAAACAATGGTGGGAAATAGACGCAGCGGGCATAAGGGTCGAGCAGCAGCTTCTGCGGATCGAAGGTGTGCCGGCCATCCGCATGGACGCTGACTCCGGTAACCGAGTACGCGTAATACTGTGCCGCGCCGATGCGATCCATGGGTATGCGGCAGTGCCACACCGGACCCGATTTATTGCGCAGGTAATCGAAATGCAGCGAGAAGCACGGGTTGAAGTAGTCGGTATCGGAAAACAACAGCAGTGTGACACTTTCGGCGTGCGCCGAATAAACCGCGAAGTTTACGGAGTTTTCGCTTTCCAGCCACGTCACTCCGAGAGGAGCCGGCACTCCTTCGCCTGCATTCCAGCTTGGCCTGGTCGGTGAGGTGCTCATCTGTCAATTGATTGCGCCAAAAGCGCTGTGCAACAAACCGCTGCTCCAACTGGCGGAGCGCCTCCAGATAGTTTGACAGAAATCTCGGCGTCGAAAAGTGCGGTTGCTTACTGAGCCGGGGCCGAAGAGCGCTCCGGAAGCTTGGATGTGCGGGCCACCCGCCCTTCCAGTGCTTCGCTCACGGAAACGTTGTTCTTCTCGAGCGTCTCACCCAGCACTTGATCGAGTGACACGCGAGCGTGGCTGTAACTCACCAGTGCCGCGACTTCGGCCGTCAAGGCTCCTGCCAGGCTCCGCTGCACTGCAATGACATCGGCACGCGTGGATCCGCCCAGTGAAAATTTACGTTGCTCCTTCTCGAGCAGTTGCTCTTGCAGAACCCGCGTGTCGACGGCTGCTGCGTATCTGGCACGTGCCTGCCGCAGTGCGATGCTGTAATTGGAAACGTCTACCACCAGCTGATTCTGATTCCTCCGCGCGATCAGATCGCTCTGCTTCAGCTGTAGTTGGTCGATGCCGTAATCGGCCTGCGCCTGCCGGTTTCCGAACGTGCCGAAAAAGTAAATGGCTGCTCGTTCGCTCGGAAAATTGCGCCGGAAAACCTGCGCGGCCGCAGTGCCGAATCCGCCCACATAGTAAGGAAGCGCGCGCTGGCCCGGCGGCTGCGGCGTCGGATCTCCCGCCAGTCCTTGTGCGCTGGCCGCCGCGATGACGCCCACGTTGGGCAGCAATCCGTTGGTAGTTCCGATTGCGGAGATCTCGCTGGTCTCGTCGCTGATTTTGGTCATCACCATGTCAGGCCGCTTTACCAGCGCACCGGCCACCAATTGCCGCAAGGGCCGCAGATCCTCCTCTTTTGGCACCTCTATCCGGTCCAGCGGCACCACCTCAGCGGCGTCGACGAGAGGATCTTCCAGTCCGTTGCGGCTCAAGGCATTCTTGAGCAGCGTCTCCTGCTGGCGCACCGTGGCCTGCGCGATTGCCAGCTCCCGCTGCCGCGTCTTCATTTCTGCTTCCGCGCGGAAAGTCTCCACTCGGGCCGTAGCTCCGGCCGCAATCTCTTTCAACGTATCCTGGTAAAACTTCTGTGCCTGATCGTAAATCTGTTGGCGCGCTTTCACGTCTTGTAGATCGCCGGCCAGGTCCCAATAAAGGTTCAGAACCGAGGCCACCAGATTCAGCAACTGCGAGCGGAAGGTCTCCTGTGCCAGCCCGATTTGCTTTTCTGCTACGCGAATGAACCGGCTGTTGACTTCCTTACCGAAGCCCACCAGCAGTGGATGCCGGATGAAGAGCTGTGCTACCGGCGAGACCGAGGGGTTTAGAATGTTACTCGGTGCGTTCTGCTTCAGGTAAGACTCGTTGAACTGCACCTGCATGTAGCCGCCGGTGATTAATCCCTGTTGCAGGATGTTTACGTAATTGTGCTGAGTATTGATCAGTTCCGATGTCTGGCTCACCACCTGGTTGGGCTGCGGTTGCGATTGGTGCGAAAAGGCCGCCGCGCTTTGTAGAACCGGATCCAGGTTCTGCGTAATCGGCCCGATCTGCGAGACCGTGGCCCCGCCAACATTACCGGAATTGACCGTCCCGTTGTTACTCGAAAGACCTGCTGCCTGCACGCTGCCCGCTACACCCTGGCCGGACGTCACCTGGTTCACCACCTGGTTACCACCTTGTACGCCGCGCAGGGGACCGCCGCCGCGCATGCGCTCCAGTTGCGAGGCAGCGGTTAACGGCCCGTATCGATCCACTTCCAGGTCCAGATTGTTTTCGATGGCAAGTGCGATGGCGTCCTGCACCGTCAGGTACAGCTTGCCCCCGCGAATCAAGCCGCGCAGCCGGTCGGAACTTCCCAGACGCGCCGGCGGAATTTCAGGCCCGAAGTACGGCCGGACGATCGCCGGAACGTCTCTGGGCTTCAGCGCGATCCCATCCTGCGCTTGTATCGATGAAGCGAGATAGGTGCACGACAGAATGATGGCGGCTGTCTTTCGCCCTGTCAGCTGGCTGGCCCGGGTCATTTCTTTGTCCCCAAATCAGGCAGCGTAGATTGTCGCGCCACCTGTCCCGCCGCCGCTTCATCCATCGAGATGCCGTTCACATCGAGCGTCTGGCCTACCGCTTCATCAAATGCGATGCGGGCGTGGGTGTAGTTCGCCATGGATTGGACCTCGGCGCTCTGATCCGTCGCCAGGTCGCGCTGCGCCTGCACGACCAGCGGTATCGTCGACTGTCCATACTGGAATTTCTTCTGCTCCGCCTCCAGGCTCTGCTGCGCCAGCGCCCGCGTCGCTACCGCCGTCTCATAACGCGCGCGGGCCTGTTGCAGTCCGATTACGGCGTTCTTGATATCTACACGCACCTGGCCGATAGTACGCTGCAATTGCAGTTCCCCCTGCCGCAGCGCCAGTTGATCGGCTACGTAGTCCGCCTGCGCGATCCTGTTGCGAAAAGGAATGTTGAGCGAGAAGCCGGCCGAATAATTGGGAAAATTTCTCCGGAAGATCTGAGCGAGCAGGTTTCCGTATCCGCCCACCACAAACGGATCCGGCACGCCGGCGGCTCCGTTGGAAAGTGCATTCGGTACGCCGCTCAACGCCTGATTATTAACATCGAGGAACGCTTGCAGAGTGGGCAGGAGCGCGTTCTTCGTTCCGGCGATATTGATCTTGCTGCTCTCGATGTTGATGCGCGTGCGCTCGACTTCCGGGCGTTTCGTGAGGGCCTGTTCCACTAGCTCCCTCACCGGCTTGAGGTCTTCCTTCTCCGGCACGACGATGTGGTCCAGGGGCACGATGTGCACGTCATCCAGCCACGGGCTGGCCACTCCGTTGCGGCTTAGCGCGTTCTTCAGCACCGTTTCCTGTTGCGCCACGTTGGTTTGCGCAATCAGCAGGTTTTCCTTGGCCGCCGAGACTTCGGCAGCCGCACGCGTCACTTCGATGGCCGAAAGCGTTCCGATAGCCACTTGCTTTTTGTTGTCTTCATAAAGCTTCTGAGCGGTCGCCAGGGCCTGTTCTTTAATACGCACGTCTTCGTTAAAGCTCACCAGGTCCCAGTAAAGATTCAGCACCGCGGAGATCGTGGTAATCACCTGCAACTTGACCTGCAACTCGGTCACCTTCAGGTTGTTCTTGGAAACTCGAATGTACCGGTTGTTCACGGCCACGTGGAATCCCTGCAGCAGATTCTGCGTCACGTAGAGATCGAGATTGGCGTTCGTATAAGGGTTGAGAACGAACAGAGGGCTGTTCATCGACGTCCGGCTGCTCAGATAGGTCAAGTACGCACCTGTTCCGGTGACGAATTGTTGCCCGAATTCCAGCTGGTACACGCGGCCGTTGTCCACCAGTGGAGAGACCCCGCTCAGGAGTGTGTTGCTCTCAGGAAACGTAGCGTGTTGAAACTGCGCATAAGCCACGAAGAAGGGATCCAGGTTGGGCGGAGTGGTCCCATACTGCACCACAATTCCTCCACCCGAGCCCACTCCGCCTGTTTCCGCCAGCCCTACCGAGCTCACGTTTACTCCCAGCGTGCTCACGCTCGTCGGACCGGGATAAATCGGAGTTCCCACGCTCCGGATCGCGCCACCGCCCTCAGTTCGCCGCAGCGCTTCGCGTGCCAGGTGCGGTCCGAAGCGTTGAATCGCAATGTCAATGTTGTTTTCGAGGACTAGGGCAATGACGTCCTGCAGCGACAGATACAGGTTGCCCGCGTTGACCAACGATTCCAACCGCGGCGTATCGTTCAGTTTTGCCGGAGCCACGATGCGTTTTTCGAAATGAAAGGGCCGCATCACCGTGCCCACCACCGGCGGTCCTTTGGGAGTGGTAATGGTGACTTCTGGTGTTTGCGCGAAGCCGCAAACGATCGTGGCCAGAAACGTGATGGAGACCTTCTGAAAGTCTTTCATGCTGGGTGAAATCCTATTTACAACGGCCTGTTTTGACATGGGTTAGTGGCAATTCCCCTGCCACATTTCCCTGCTGCTCTGTGTCCGTTAATCTGCACGCAAATCAACGAATCAAGCACGGAATCGAGCGCTCACTGCAACCCAGGTCGTCGCCATCGAAACGCGATGTCCGTTTTTGGGACGACTTGTCCGCTTTTGCCACGGAATTTCCCGCTCCCGCTCGCCGCGCTGATTATGAAAGTGTGATGGCTTCGCGTGGCTGCCGGGGCCGCTTGGACCGGCGAGCGAAATGTAAAAGCAAAGTGACGGCACCAGACGGCGTTCCGTCATACTCTCGTGACAAACGGTTCTTTGGAAATAGCCTGCGGCTCCTGTCCGCCCCGCGTGCATGGTAGGCGCGGCTGGACTCGAACCAGCGACCACCTGCTTAGAAGGCAGGTGCTCTATCCACCTGAGCTACGCGCCCCTTTTTACGTCTCTTCCATTCTACTGTGCAAGGCCCAGGCGCGCGTTTGACACACACGTATTGAATGCGGTCCAATGCAACCTTGCGCCCTGGAGCGCACTGCCGTCCCGGCAATTGGAGGAAGCAATTCACATGGCAAACGAAGAATTGAAAAAAGGTCTGGCCACGCTCGCTCTCCATGGAGGTCAGGAGCCCGATCCCGTCACCGGAGCCCGTGCCGTCCCCATTTACGGCACCAGCAGCTTCGTCTTCAAGGACGCCGAACACGCTGCCAATCTCTTTGGATTGCGCGAGTTCGGGTTCATCTATTCGCGTATTATGAATCCCACCACCGACGTGCTGGAAAAGCGCCTGGCCGCGCTCGATGGCGGAGTCGGCGCGCTGGCTTTCGCTTCGGGGCAGGCCGCGGTCAGCGCCGCCATTCTGACCATTACTCACGCCGGCCAGAATTTCATCTCAGCTACCAGTCTCTACGGCGGCACGTGGACCATGTTCACCCAGACCCTCAAGAAGCTGGGCATCGAGGTTCGCTTCTTCAACCCCGACCATCCCGAGGAGATTCACAAACTGGTCGACGCCAACACGCGCCTCGTCTATCTCGAATCCATCGGCAACCCCAAGAACGATGTCGTCGACTTCCGGAAGATCACCGACATCGCTCACGGCCACGGGCTGCCCGTGATGGTCGACAACACCGTTACCACCCCCGCGCTTTTCCGGCCATTCGACCACGGCTGTGACATCGCTGTTTATTCCACCACCAAATTCCTGGGCGGGCACGGCGTGCACATCGGCGGCGCCATCGTCGACAGCGGAAAGTTCATCTGGGAGAACGATCCCAAGAAATGGCCCGAGTTTACCTCTCCCAGCGAGGCGTATCACGGCATCGTCTTTACAGAAGCCCTTAAACCGCTGGGCAACCTGGCGTACATCATTCACGTGCGCACTCACTGGTTGCGCGACATGGGCGCCTGTATGAGCCCTTTCGCATCGTTCCTGTTTCTCATGGGCATTGAGACCCTGCATCTGCGCCTCGAACGGCACGCAAAAAACGCGCAGGCATTAGCCGAATGGTTGCAGAAGCATCCCGCTGTGACCTGGGTAAACTATCCGGGCCTGCCTAACCACCCGCACCACGCAAATGCCAAAAAGTATATGCCTGGAGGTCCGGGAGCCATTCTCGGCTTCGGGGTGCGCGGCGGCAAGGAAGCGGGCGTCAAATTCATCAACAACGTGAAACTGGCGAGCCACCTGGCCAATGTGGGCGACGCCAAAACGCTCGTCATTCATCCCTCTTCCACCACGCATTCGCAGCTGACCGAGAAGGAACAGGCCGATACCGGGGTCACTCCTGACTACGTTCGCGTTTCCGTTGGCATTGAGGACATCGAGGACATCAAAGCAGACCTCGATCAGGCTCTGCGCGCGTCGCAGGCATAAGACCTGCAGGGATCGGAAGCGGTGCGCGACGCCGGGAGGCGGCGGCCTATGAAAGTCTGGCCATGCGGCGAGAACCGACCAGGAGGGCGGACCGTCTTGTGCCGGCATTTTGAGAATCGTGAGGTCGTGCCCAGTGCCGGCCGCCCGTGCGCGTAACGTCGCCCTCAAGTGTCTGGCAGGAGCGGTCGCCCTGATCATCCTGTTTTACCTGGGCGAGGATTTATGCCTGCGCGTTCCCATTCCGCGCAGCCGCAATCCTTACGGTACGGTCCAGATCAAAAGCATGTACGCCATCCCCGAAAAGAACCAGAAAACCGAGTTCATCCTGGCCGATCCGCAAACCGCCACCTGCGTCCATTCTGTGCTTCCGCACCTCGGCTACAGCCCATGCTGGTATCTCGAACGCAAGAAGCTGCAGCAGATTAACGAGTAGGGCCCGGTCTACAGCTTCTCGTCGAACGACAGGTCCTCGATCATCTGATCCAGCGCCTCCTGCGCGCGATCGTGCTGCACATTCAGGTCCGCGGTTTCTTTCCGCAGCTTCTCCAGTTGATTTTCCTGCTCGTTCAGTTGCTGCGTGTACCTCTGCAGCAGAGCCTTCTCCTCGGCTGAGCCGCGCAGCGCTTTCATGTTTTCCCGCAGCCGCTGCTGATCATCGAAGATCTTCTGCATGTCCTGCTCGAGCGCCGTCTTTTTATCGTCCAGCTCGCTGACTAGATCCTTTTGTTTCAAAATCTTCCGCAAAGCTTCCTCGATCGGCTTATTGATCGACTGCTGCCGGACACACATCTCCACCTGTGCGGCGCTCAAGTTCGAGAGCGCGTAATCCGTGTGCAGGGAACGCGCTTCTTCCACTCCGAGCGCTGCTGTCTGCTTCGAGTCCACCGGCACCCGGAAGCGCATCCATTGCGCCGTGGTCTCAGCTGGCTCAATATGGCTCCGTAGCGCATAGCCCGTGCGCACCGGGTGTTCCACAATCACCGTTCGCGCAGATGTGTCTTCGTTACGGAATGTGTACGTTTTCTTCTCGCGGATTTCGCTTTCATGCGTCATAACGCCGTGAATGATCCGCACCCGCGAAACGCGTTGCGGCTCCGCAGCCTGCTTTGAGCTGGCATTCAGCGCGAGATCCGTGGCGTACGACACTAGCCGTTTCTCGCCCGGCCGGATAGCCTCCAGAATGCCCTCACCAGCGAACGTCTCTTCTTCCATTACGCTGAAACTGCCGCCATCCAGCGTCAACCCGCTCGAGTTTGTCAGCCAAAGCGCGCGTTGTGGCCGCGCAAGGCCTGCGTGATCGTTCCAGACGGAGACCTTTTCCGCAGTGATCGCCGATTGCACAATGGGCACCAGCGCCGACCGGTTCTTGCGAATGGTGATCGGCTCTTTCAGTTTGTATTCGAACAGATCGCCCAAATCGCCCAACTCCTGCGCCTGCGCCGCTGCGCGGAACATGCCGCTACCAACTCCCCCGCCGGTGCCCGCGCCGTACCCGCCCCCCTTGCCCGCACCAATTCCGCTCGTAGACCGTCCCGTTCCGCCCAAACCCGCACCGCTTCCCAGCATGCGGCCAGTGCCGGCCGCACCGGCGCGCGCGCCTATTTGCGCGTTTTCCGTCTGGAGCGGCATAGCCTCCGCCGTCACAGCTACCGTCTGGCTGGCCCCTCCCACCTGCAGCGTTACATCCTGTCTTGCCGGCCGGTCCCCTGAAGCCATCACGCCGTTCACCGTGAGCCTCTGGAAGCCTGCACTCTCCACCTCCAACCGCACCGGCCCGTCCGGCATGGCGGCAAACTCGTAAGCACCCGACGCGTCGGACCTCGCTTCCGCCACCAGCGTGCCGTTCGCGTCGAATGCCTTCATATTGGCTCCTGATACCGCCGCTCCCGACGGATCCTTCACTACCCCGCTCAATGGCGACCGCCCCGGCATCAGCGTCGCTTCGTATGTTTGCGGCAGCGCGCTCACACTTTCCGGCAGGGGCACAGATGGCCGTAGCGAGTAGTACGGCTGTGAAAGATTTTGGATAAACGATTGCGGCGCTCCCGCCACCAGCGACAACTGCACGTTCTCCCAATCCTGCCCCACGGTGTTGTCCACTATGGCCCAGCCTTGCAGCAGCGGTTTGTCCCCTGCTTTTCCGTTCAGCACAATTCTGTACGTCGTCTTCCACACCGGTACCTCGCTGATGTAACTCACGAACAGTGATCGGTCTCCCGTTCCCTCCGCAGAAATCACCATGCGCCGGACGTCCGCCTCTCGTGCCGCCGAAATTAGATCGAGATAGTGATCCACTCTCCCGGGTAGCCCCGCATCGAGCAGCCGTACCGAGAACCCTGGCGACACCTCTGTTGTCCGCAGCTCTCCGCTATCCGTGAGCAGCGAAAGGTAATCCACTTCCAGCGTCGTCCCACCGCCCGTTCGTGTTTTGCGTTCCACGCTCAACAGCCGCCCGGTCATCACCGACGCGCCGTTCTTCACCTCCAGCCGCGCCCCGCGCAAGGATCCTAGAAACTCGGTCAGCGATGGTTTCTCACTCAACGGCAGCCGCAGATCGTCGAGTTGCCTGGAGATTGGCGCGGCCGACCCGTACCCCACGCCTGCGATCCTCCCGCCGTTCATATCCAAAACTGTCAGCGTTTTGAGCACGTCATTGAGCTGGCCTGAAGTGAACGCGATGGCAACGTCCTGCCTATCGCGGACGCGCCCCAGGTGCTCGAAATATCCGACGCCGTTCTTGTATAGCACGACGCGCTTTACCGGAAGCTTGGCGGCACCATCGGCGGCGCCGACAGGCCGAGCGGCCCGTGGCGTCTGTGCCAGCAAGACGGAGAACCCGGTCCAGAACGATAGCAAGAGAGTGACACGGGACATGTGTGGCATCATGCCCATATTCTGAGACCAACCTCTGAAAATGAGCCTGAAGATTTGGTTAAATACTGCGTGAACCCAGCGCCACGATGTCGTCAACCGGCAACACTTCCTTGACGGCAAACGGCTCGCCGTATCGCGCGCCGATCAGGTTTCCGTAGAAACGCGCCATCGCCGCCAGCCGCTCGCGGATCTCTGCCTCCTGCGGAAATAGATCGCCGCCATCGGTGGTCTCGCCATATTGCGAACGGTAGCTCAGCAGCGCCGCCATGCGCCGCTCGAACTGCGCCGAGATATCCACCACAAACGACGGCGTAACGTTCGCATACAGCGACGAATAGAGAATTTTGAACGGCCGGTGAGGCTCCGAATATTCGTCCAGCTTCTTCAGACCGGCGAGAAAGCAGGCCTCATAACCGAGTTCCGCCGCGCGATAGTGGTCCGGATGTCGCCCCTGCCAGTAAGGCAGGATCACGGTGCGCGGCTTCCATTCGCGAATTTTGACCGCCAGCGACATGCGCGCCGAGATCGTGTTCTCCAACCGCGCGTCGGGAAATCGCATGTTGTCGCGCTGTCCGACAAGCAAAATCTTCGCGGCTGCCGCCGCTTCTTCGAGTCTTATCTCCGGCGTGCCGCGCGTCCCCATGTCGCCCGCGGTCAGGTCCAGGATCCCCGTGCGATAGCCCTTCTCGGCCATCTTGATCAGCGTCCCGCCGCACGTCTGCTCTACATCGTCGGGATGCGCCGCAATCGCCAAAACGTCCAGGCTCATCCGCGCGCCTCGAGCTTTCTTAGGAGCTCTGGCACCGTCACTTTGTACTTGAAGGCCTTGCGCCCGTTGATGGTTATCACCGGAATCTCGTCGTTGTAGAGGCGCCTCAGTTCGGCATCGCCGTCGATGTCGATCTCCTCCAGATCAAAGTCCGTTCGCTGCCGCGCGGCTTGTAGCACCTTTTTTGCGTCATTACAGAGGCAGCAGCCGGCCCGCGTGTAGAGCGTGACGATCGCCCGTTCCGTCATTACCAGTTCAGGTCATGCCGGCGCGCGTATTTTTGCCGCGTCCCCATCACGCCCACTAGGATCATGCCCGCAATAAAGCCGCCGATGTGCGCAAAGAACGCCGTCCCGCCGCGCATCAGGGACGAATAGGATCCCAGTGATTCCACACCGCTGACGAACTGGATGAAGAACCAGTAAAGCAGCATGAGCACGGCGGGCACTTCGATCGTCGTGATGAAAATGAAAATGAACACCAGCGTCACAATCCGTGAATGGGGGAACTTGATCAGATATGCGCCCATTACGCCCGCGATCGCGCCGCTCGCCCCCACCATCGGGACGCGCGATCCGAATGTGAAAAACGTCTGCGTCAGCCCCGCTGCGATGCCGCACAATAGGTAAAACACCAGGTATTTCGTGTGCCCCATCACGTCTTCCACGTTGTCGCCGAAAATCCACAGGAACCACATGTTGCCGATGATGTGCATCCACCCGCCGTGCAGAAACATCGACGTCAGAATCGCCGAAAAATGAAAATGCCTCGGCACCAGGCCGTAATGCGCGATGAAATAATTCTGCGAATAGGAATCGAGCGTGATCTCGTGCAGAAACACCGCCACGTTGACCAGAATGATGAGAATGGTGATGATAGGCCGCGAGTAGCTCGGTTGCGTATCCCGGATCGGAAACATCGGTCAGCGCTTCTCTCCGAGACTCTGCGCGTTTGTGGTGAACGTCTTAGTCATCAACTCGCCCGGAACGCGCTGCGCGTCTCGAAGTCCGGATGCGACCGCCGCTCGGCGCGCGCGATGAGCGTGCGCACTTCATCCAATCCACGGATGCCGCCGCGCGCTCCAACTGCCATGCAGTTCAAGGCAGCCATGGCATTGGAGAATTCCAGTGCGTCTGCGATCGCCATCTCTCGCAACACAGCATAGCAGAAGGCGCCGTGAAAAACGTCGCCTGCTCCGGTCGTGTCCACACAGTTCACAACGAATGCCGGCGAGTAATAGAACCGTCCTTCAAACAATGCGAGTGACCCGTGCGCGCCCAACGTCATGGCGGCCACGCGCATCTTGTATTCCTTTTGGATCATCGCCAGGGCTTTAAACGGATCGCGTTCGTTCGTCCATTGCACCGGAAACTCCGAGCTGGCCACCAGGTGGTCCACGTACGGCAGCACCCGGTCGAATCCGTGATAGATCGCGTCCACGTCTACCGTCACCGGCATCCCGGCTTCCCGTGCGATCCGTGCCGCATGCTCCACCGCCGGTGTGTCGTGCCCGTCGATGTGCAGTAGCGTCGCGCACTTGATCTGTTCCGGCGTAATCTCTTCGGGCGAAATCCGCAGGCACTCCGGGCGGCTCCACAGTACCGTGCGCTCTCCGGTCGAGCGGTCGATGATGATATATGCCGACTGATTCGGGCAGCCATGCCGCTGCTGCACATGGTCCAGATTGATCCCTGACCCGCGCAGGCTCTCCATCTGGATCCGCCCACGCTCGTCGTCCCCCACCGTCCCGATGTATTTCGTGCGCAGCCCCAGCTTGGCGCATGCCACCATCGCGCTTGCCACCTGTCCGCCGGGACTCAGGATTTCTTCCTGGAACGGAACTTTTCCCGCGTATGCAGGAAAATGCGGCACAACCAGCATCGTATCGGTGGCGTTCAACCCCACGCCTACCACATCGAACTCGGGCATCACTTGATTGTAAAGGCAGGGTGGGCACGTGCGCTGTGTGCACGGATGCCGCGCCTTATCGTATCTCTACATCCAGCAGCGTCAGCCAGTACTGCACCGACTGCATCACGAAGCCCACCAGAATCAATCCCACGCCGATCACGCCCATTCGCCGCGCCGGCAGGCGATCCGCTGCCCACTCTACGAACGGCGTGAACGCGCCGGCGAGTACCGTAACCAGGCCGATAGCACGTCCCGCCAACCGCGCGCCTGCCGTCCTTCGGGATTGAAGAAGCGCTCGCCGTCATAGTGGTCGGGATGTCCCGGCGCGGCGGGGACGTTCTGCACGCCCTCTATTTACGCACACGTGCGCGCGCCGGCGGCCAAAGCGACGTCCGCTCCTCGCAGCGCCGCCAGAATCATCCGCGCCGCCAGCTTCCCCCGTTCCCCAATTTCACCCACCGGACCTACGCACGAAGGGCAGCCGTCGCCGCAAGGACATCGTGCCAAAAGTTCCGCCGTGTCGCTCAGCACGCCGCTCGTCATCTCATAAAGCGGCGCGCTCTGCCCGACTCCGCCCGGATACATATCGTAGAGATACAGATTCGGTTCGAATACCCCCGGAGGACTTCCCAGCGCCACCCCTAAGTCCCGCGGATCGCACATCAGCCGCAGCGCCGCAATGCTGCGCATCGCATTCCCTAGCCCCACCAGGCCGTTCTGCTTTTCCGTCGGCGACAGATCCGTGAACTGCTCGAGAAACGGAGCAGGGAAGTGCAGCCAGAACGACGTCGTATGCATCTCCTGCTCCGGCATGAACAGCTTTCCCGCCCCCACGTTTTCGAGCGTGTAGAATTTGATCTTCTTGAAGCCCACAATTTGCCGGTTTACCCGCACGTCGCCGTGCAACCGTTCTGCGCCGTGAAGTTGCTCCGTAGCGAACTTGCGTAGTACCTCCACCTGCGTGTAATCAATGGCTTCTGTAAAGTAATCGCAGTCCACTGCGCGCACGTATGCCTTGCGCTCTTTGTAATCGAAGCGCTCCACGTGATACTGCCGCGCCTCATGCAAGTAGATGGCCTTCTCGTGCAGCGCCGTCAGCCCGGCAGGAAAAGGAACTTCCGCAATCACCGCCGGTTCCCCTGTGATGTCCACCACCACGAAGTTGTCGCTGGTTACCGCTCGCAAACTCACCGCGTCCGCCGGGTAGCTCTCCGAAGTCCAGTGCCACGAGTTGCTCGAATGGTGAAGGAATCCCGATTCCTCCAGAAACCGGCAGAGATCGACCGTATCGTGGGGACCGAACTTTTCTCCGTCCGCCAGAGGCAGTTCGAAGGCCGCGCACTTCAGATGCGCCAGCAGGATTTCCAAATTATCCGGATTCACGCACGCCTGCTCCGGCGTTTGGCCGAAGAAGTAGTCGGGGTGCTCGACGATGAACTGGTCCAGCGGAGCGCTCGATGCCACCAGCACCGCCGCCGACGCGGTTTGCCTCCGCCCCGCCCGTCCTGCCCGCTGCCACGTCGAAGCGATGGTCCCCGGGTACCCCGCCATGACGACCGCATCAAGCGATCCGATATCGATGCCTAGTTCCAACGCATTAGTCGCCACTACCCCGCGAATCTCGCCCTCGCGCAGCCCGCGCTCGATCTCCCTGCGCTCCCGCGGCAGATAGCCCGCGCGATATCCGCGTATGTTGTTGTCCGGAGCCGGACCTTGCAAACACGCGTCACGCAGGTAAGTAATGAGAATCTCCGTCGCCAGCCGGTTATTGGCGAACACCAGGGTCTGCTGCCCCCGCTCGATCAGTTCGACCGCCAGCAGCCGCGTCTCGTTGATATAACTCCGCCGGATGCCGAGATGCCGGTTCACCACAGGCGGGTTATAGAAGACAAAGTATTTTTCCCCGGACGGTGCACCGTTCCGGTCTACCAGCACAAATGACGATTCGGTCAACGTCTCGGCCAGCTCTCGCGGGTTTGAAATAGTGGCCGAAGAACAGATAAATTGCGGCTCCGAGCCGTAAAATGAACAAATACGCTTCATCCTGCGAAGGATATTCGCCAAATGGCTCCCGTAAACTCCACGGTAATAATGCAGTTCGTCGATGACGATATAACGCAAGTTTTCGAACAGCTTCGCCCACCTTGTGTGGTGTGGCAAAATCCCGCTGTGCAGCATGTCGGGATTTGTGAACACAACGTTGGCACGCTGCCGGACTGCCTTGCGGGCATCTTGCGGCGTGTCCCCGTCATAGGTGTAGGCGCGAATCTCGCCTGGCAAGGGATCGGCGCTGGCTTGAAAGCCCTGCAGTTGATCTTCTGCAAGTGCCTTGGTCGGAAATAGATACATCGCCCGTGCCTGCGGATTCTGAAGCAATAGTTGAAGTACCGGCAGGTTATAGCACAGCGTCTTACCGCTAGCCGTCGGGGTCACAATTACCGTGTTTTTTCCCGAGTTAATCTGCTGATACGCCTCAGCTTGGTGAGTATAGAGTTGCTGGATGCCGCGCTGCCGCAGCACCTCTCGCACCCTAGGATCCACAGACTCGGGAATATCTGTGAACTCGCCATTCGAACGGGGCTGGTGGCGCACAGCGCGGACCGGCGAGTCCGGCTGGCTCGCCAGCCTCTCTAATTCCTCGACGACCGCGATTAAGTTACAGGGCTTAGTACTGGCAAGAGAAAGCATAGTTCGCCTTTTCTTTGCCAAGACTACATGAAAAATCCTAGGAGAACAAGAGGCGAATGCTAGGAATCGCGGCGAACGAATTGATAACGGTCGAGCGTGGCGGCAATCAGATAGTCCCGGGAAGTTTCCTGTGGTGTTTTTTCCATCCGGACTACCTTGCCCGCGCAGCGGAGATCGACTTCTACGCCGCGCACGTTCGTCAGAGTGACCACGTATTCGATGGTGCCGCCCAGCTCGACCTTCGACGGGGTACGGAAAAGAACGCCACTGGCGCTGATATTCCGCGTGAGAGCGCCGTCGGGAATGTGGCCGTCGTCCGAGCGCATAATGCGGACAGGCAGCTCAAGTTCAAAGCGCTGATTTCTGCGTTGATCCACCACCTGTCAAATCTAGATGCTTTCAACCTGTGGGTCAATAGCTCAAAAATCGATTTAGTTATGGTACTAGGGGAGATGAATTTCGGGATCAGGCAGGGAAATTGGGGATGCGATCCGATTTTCCTGATGTTCGGGCCGGTCGGAGGAGGGCACGGGTGCCATGCGGCTCCATTGTCCTGTAGGGTCAATACCCGGCTGGAGGAAACTAGAGGTAAGCCTCTCTGGAATGAGGGTTTATTTTGGCAGGTAGAGTGTCACCGGGCGTGCTGTTCAGCGCGCCCGGTGAAGCGAAATAAAGCTAATTGACCTTGGCAAAAATAATAACCAGGGTGTAAAGCGCCAGGGATTCAATGAGCACCAATCCCAGCAAAAGTGCAAAACGAATGGCGGCGGCAGCGCCGGGATTTCTTCCCATACCCTCGGCGGCGGCGGCGGTGGCTTTCGCCTGGGCGAGGCCGCAGAGACCCGAAGCGATGGCCATAGAGAATCCGGCGGTGATGGCCACCCAATGGGCGTTGGCATCCGGGGTAGCGGCGAAAATGGGGTTGGCGAAAACAAACAGCGCCAGCAGGATCAGAAACATCTTTACGTTCATGGTTTGTAGCTCCTTGTAAGATTCGCTTCTCAGGAGGTGGTTCCCGTCATCCTCGTGCAGCCGGTCTCACACTGGAAGCGGCATAAAGCCGGGATCAATGCTGTTCGTGCGGAACCGTTTCCGACAGATACATCATGGTCAGCAGAACAAAGATATAAGCCTGTAAGAACGAAACGAAAACGTGAAGACCCATGAAAACCGCGGGCGCGACGAGATAGGTTAAGCCGAGAAACACGACGGTCACTTTTTCGCCGGCGAGCATGTTGGCGAAAAGACGAATCGTGAGCGAAAGCGGCCGCGCCATATGGCTGATGAGCTCAATCGGAACCATCAGCGGGGCGAGGTAGGGCATGGGCCCCGCAAAATGCTTCAAGTATTGGAACACGCCCTGCTGCTTGAAGCCCATGAAATTATAAAAACAGAAGACCAGCAAGGCGCATCCCGCAGGTACCGAAGGGTTCATCGTGGGCGATTCGAAACCGGGGATGATACCGATCAGGTTACTGAACAGAATGAAGATGAACAGAGTGCCGAGGAAGGGAAGGAACTTGGGCCCCTCATGGCCAATACTGTCGCTGGCTTCGCCCTTTAAAAACGTGTAGATGGTTTCGAAAATATGCTGCGTTTTGCCAGGCCGGTCCATGGAAAGCCGTGGACGCAAAAAGGCAAAGAGCACGATGATAATCGCCGCGACCAGGATCTGCATGGTGATGAAATTGGTCCAGGGCCGGGCGGGGTGCTCAGCGTGGACGTGGAAAATTCCCAGGATCCAACTGCCGAGACCGGCGAGGTATTTATTGAACAGGACGGTCAGCCAAGTTTCAGATTCCGGCATACAGCAACTCGAACAGGATCTCCAGAATGACGGCGGCGGCTGGCACAAAAAGGCCGATCAGCCCGGCCGCCAAGGATAACTTAGAGTAGTTCAATATAACATAGCCGGCCGCAGCGAGCAGGAGATAGCGGAGTCCGAGGAATACGGCGACACGGGCCTTGGGTGGCTTTCCGTTAGCAACCTGTCCGAGCGAGTCGACCATCTTCCTCAGCCAGCGGAAATTCACCCAGGATGCGGCGGCACCAAGCACGAATCCGACAGCCCATTTCCACCCCCCGTAGGCTGCTGCTGCCACGAAACCGGCCGCGCTCAGAATCGCGATGAGTCGCTGGATACGGACCAGCGCGCGGTCGAGAAATGCCTGTTCAAGATCCATTCGATTGGGTATCGCGCAGAAGACGCCGGATCAGTTCAACAAATCCCGAGACGATGCCGAGCAGTAGAAATACGAGGTACAAGAAATGTGTTCCGAAGGCTTTGTCCAGCAGATATCCAATGGAGTAGCCGACGAACGTCGACGCGGGCAACAGGAAGGCGAGCGAAGTATACTCCCCCACCTGCTGCATCCAGGGCTTTTTCACCGTTTCGCCTGGAGGAGCGCGGGGGCGCGTTCGGCGGTTTCCTGCACCAGATATCCCATCTTTGGGTGGCTGGGCTCGAGGTCGGGATGGATGCCGTTGTCTTCCAGGGCTTCGGAGGTGGCCGGGCCAACGGAGGCTACGACCATTCTTGTGAGCGCGGTGCGCACGTAGTCCTCGAGTCCTTTTTCTGCGGCGACGCGGAGGAGATGATCGATTTGGACCGAGGTAGTGAAGAGCGCAACATCGACTTCCTCGGCGGCGATGCGCTCGGCGGCATCGCGCAAAGGGCCGGTGTCTTCGGGCAATTCCCATTGATAGACGCGAACGGTGGTGACATCGGCGCCGCGGGCGCGGAGGCCTTCGATCAAATCGTCGCTGGGGCGGCCATATTCCTGGACAGCGATGTGATGTTCGGGACGTCCTTCGGTGGCGGAGAGGACTTCGCGCCAGGTGTTGGGCTCGGGGACGGTGACGGCGAAAGGCACGTTCATTTCACGCAAAACGGCAATGGGCTTGGCACCGCGCGGGACGACGGTCAATTTCCGCAGCGCTTCTGCGAACTTTTCCGGCGGGTGACGCGTGGCGAGCGTCTGGTTGAGGATGCGCGTGCCCACACCGGTGAGCAGGATCATCATGTCGAACTCACCGGCAAAGAGGCGCTCCGCGAAGCGGAAGGCTTCTTCGTTTCGCTCGAGCGGCGCCTCGCGCATCGAGGGCGCGACGATGGGTTCGCCCTGCTGCTTGCGAATGAGCTGGGCAATTTCCGAGGCGCGCCGGCTCTCGAAGGCGACGACTTTCAAACCGGCGAACGACATGGAGTGATTATAGCGGCCGGAATCAGCTCAATTGGCGCGCCAAAGTATCGACTCCGAAAGGCAGGCTGTCGCGGCTACCAAGCTCCAAGGTCGTACATCTTGGCTCAACCAGGATGCCTTAGCGTACAACTTTGACACTCTCGAAATAGTGGTTTCGGCCCTCATCCTCGTATTCATGGGTCACCAGGAGACCAGCGGCGGAGAGCCGGCTCCGGTACTCCTCAGCCCCAAGCGAGCGTGATTCCAATCCCGTCATCGCATCATTCCAAACGATGGGTTCCGGAGGGGACGTAAACAGCAAACGCCCACCCGGCGTGAGTACGGCGGCGACCCGTTCGATCACACACCGCTGATCCTCCGGGGAAAGAAGAAACATAAGACCCCAGGCCAGGGCACCGTCGAAGGTTCGATCAAAAAATCGCGAGTCTTGAACCGCTTCGCAGATCACGGGGGTGTCCGTCAGGTTGCGCCGAAATGCCTCTACGAAAGACGGCGCCGCATCGATTCCATAGACATTGAGTCCTTCGGAGACCAGCACCTCGGTTATGGGGAAACCGGGCCCGCAGCCCAGATCAATAACCGCGGCCCCATGGGGCAGAGTGCGGGCCCACGCTCGTACCTCATGCACGCCGACACCGGTTGAGCGGCCGCTGCCGCGGCGGGCCAGAAACTCCGCCGCGATCCGTTCGTATCCATTCGATCGATCCATCGTGAACTACGGTAGCAAGGCAGGCTTGTTTCGTGAAGCGGAGGAGAGATGTGTCCATTGCCTTCGACCTAGATGAGCGTGATGCAAAAAAAAACATGGTGATGGCCTTGACAGATTCTATAATTCCAATATTATAGAAATATGGAATCGAGATCCAATGCCGCGGCCGCTGCCGACCGGACGGCGGCTTATGCGGACATGTTCTCCGCCCTCGGCGCTGAGCCGCGTTTGCGAATTTTGAGAACGCTGCTGGCAGCGCATCCGGACGGAATGGTGGTGAGTGAGATCCAAAACGAGTTGGACATCGCGCCATCAACGCTGTCGCACCATCTGGACAAGCTCAAGAATGAAGACCTGATTACTGTTCGCCGGGAAAGCACATTTCTTCGATACACCGCGAATACGGCGGTTCTGGAAGAATTGCTCGGGTTCCTATACGCGGAATGCTGCACCCGCAATAAGGCCATTAAACCCGCGAAGATCACACAATTGTGCAGGTAGAAAAGGAGTCGCGTATGGAAGTCAAAGATCAAGTGCGTGAGAGGTACGGCCAAGCCGCCCTTCGCGCGAAGTCAGGGGGAAGCACCTGTTGCGGATCAGTCGCGGGAGCGGCGGGTTGCGTGGATCCGATAACATCGAATCTCTACGGCTCCGGCGAGACGAACTCCCTTCCGGAAGAGGCGGTGACAGCGTCACTCGGATGCGGCAATCCGACGGCGCTCGCCAAACTGAATCCTGGGGAAACGGTTCTCGATCTTGGTTCGGGCGGCGGCATCGACGTGCTGCTTTCGGCGCGGCGTGTCGGCCCGACGGGCAAAGCTTATGGCCTGGATATGACGGACGAAATGCTGGAGCTCGCCCGTGAGAACCAGCGCAAAGCCGGTATGGAGAATGTCGAGTTCCTCAAAGGAGAGATCGAGGACATTCCGTTGCCGGATAACTCGGTTGATGTGGTGATTTCGAACTGCGTGATCAATCTCTCGGCTGACAAGGATCGCGTGCTGCGCGAAGCGTTCCGCGTACTGAAGCCCGGCGGGCGGTTCGCTGTTTCCGATGTGGTTACGCGAGGCCAAGTGCCGGCCGAAGTCCGGCAGAACATGCTGCTGTGGGTGGGCTGTATTGCAGGCGCTTTGGACGAGTACGAGTACGCCAACAAACTTGCCAAAGCAGGCTTCGGCGGTATCGACATTGAACCTACGCGCGTGTACAACATCGAGGACGCACGGGCTTTTTTGAGTGGTCAGGGCGTCGACGTGGATGCGGTGGCGCCGCAGGTGGAAGGCAAGTTCATGAGCGCGTTTATCCGCGCGGTGAAACCGGCAGCGTGCTGCACGCCGAGCTGTTGTCCATAGAAGGAGGCATTCGAATGCCTGAAGGCGTTGTAGCAATCACGGAGGAACGAACGTCCGGTGGCATTGGCCGCTTCGAGCGCTACCTATCCATCTGGGTGGTTTTGTGCATGGTGGCAGGGGTCTTGCTGGGAAAGGCGGCTCCGTCCGTGGTTACCGCGTTGCGCGAGATCGAATTCGGCAATGGGAGTCAAATCAACCTGCCGATTGCGGTGCTGATTTGGCTGATGATCATCCCGATGATGATGAAGGTGGATTTCGCTTCGATTCGAGATGTAGGCTCCAAGCCGCGCGGCCTTCTCGTCACTCTGTTCGTGAATTGGTTGGTGAAACCGTTCTCGATGGCGTTCATTGCGTGGCTATTTTTCCGGCTGGTATTTGCCGGCTGGATATCGGGTGCCGACGCCGACCAGTACATCGCGGGATGCATCATTCTCGCCGCAGCACCGTGCACCGCCATGGTGTTTGTCTGGAGTTATCTCACCGATGGCGATCCTGCGTACACCCTTGTGCAAGTCTCCGCCAATGACCTCATCATGCTTTTTCTGTTCGCGCCGATCGTTCGCTTCTTAGTGAATGGCGCGTCCTCATTGCGGGTGCCGTTCCAGGTACTGTTATATGCTGTTGCCGTCTTCATCGTGGTCCCCCTCACCGTAGGTTCGGCGCTCCGTATGTGGCTTATCCGCACACATGGTCGTGAATGGTTCGAAAATGTGCTGCTCCCTCGTTTTGCGCCAGTGAGCATGCTGGCTTTGCTGGCGACCCTGGTGCTCATTTTCGCGTTTCAGGCGGACAATATTGCGGGGAAGCCTTTCCATGTGCTTCTCATTGCGGTTCCGATTCTCTTGCAGGTTTACTTCAATTCATCACTTGCGTATGGATTAATGAAACTGTTCAAGGTTCGCCATGCGGTGGCCGCGCCGGGTGCGCTGATCGGTGCAAGCAATTTCTTCGAACTGGCCGTCGCAACAGCCATCGCGCTCTTCGGGCCGGGCTCGGGAGCCGCGCTGGCGACCGTCGTAGGCGTGCTGATCGAAGTCCCCGTGATGCTGTCAGTATGTTCGTTCTGTAACCGCACACGGCACTGGTTCGCAGACGTGGAGGTGGCAAACTAAACAGAAGCAACCGGCAGATGTCACCGCTGTACGGCCGCGCGTGTTCCGACCATGCTTTGGCGGTTGCGGATCCCGTGACCACGCAGTAAATTGCCAGGACCGTCAGGGTGCTTCTCTGTGAAAACATGCAAGACTTAGGAGCCTCATTACCTGAAGACGGCTTGAAGCCCAGGATCCAGCGAACTCCAAAAGGAAGAGCCATCTTGCCCAAAAAAAAGCGTGTCCTGATTCTTTGCACCGGAAATTCAGCCCGGAGCCAGATGGCGGAAGGGCTATTGCGCCACGATGCGGGCGGTCGCTTCGAAGTTTTCAGCGCGGGCACCAAGCCGACTAAAGTCCGATCAGAAGCGATCTCGGTGATGCGAGAACTCGGCATCGATATCTCCGGTCATCGGTCGAAGAGCGTAGACGAGTTCACCGGCGAGCCGTTCGATTACATACTCACCGTTTGCGACAACGCCAGGGAAGGATGCCCGATTTTTCCAGGCAAAACAAGAGTGATGCACCAAAGCTTCGAAGACCCTGCCGCGGTGGAAGGATCAGCTGAGGCGCGGCTCGCGGCTTTCCGGCGCATCCGTGATGAGTTGAGGGGTTTTCTGCGGGCATTTTCAGCGCAAGTGTGCGGCTGTTCTTAGCGGAAGAACAAGACCTGCAATTAGGTGCCGTCAGAAATCCGTTCCAGTTCAAAGTCGGGACGATTGCAGCAGTGGTTGGCCTCGTGCCGGTACAGCGCCAGCCGCGCCACTTCCACCATCTGCCACACACTGCGACACTGACGTTGGAGCACCTGTGTCTCTGAGTGGAGACCTTGTCCAACCAGGTCACGGAGCTTACTTACTATGTCGGAGTAATTGCGAACCGCGTCGCTCAGTGTGCGCACCCGAAGCAGGCGTTCGGGGCACAACCTCGATCGATCAGCCACGGATCCAGGTATTTTGCAACAGAACCCCCACATTTACAATGGTTTTCGCTGCAACCGCTGATTCGGGACACGGGAGAAAAGGTAATGTTTATAACAGCGATGAATGGTCCGAACCGGGGGCGGCCAGCATACGGCGCGAGAGTTCTAGAAATAGAACGACAATTGCCATAGTTGACAGGAGGTTGGATGGCCGACTGGCATGAAAAGCGGAAGCTGGAGCGGGCGCTGGCCGAGGAGTTGAACTCTGCACAGCTGGCACTGCGCCAGGCTTGCGCGGAGTTGCGCGATTCCGTAGCCGCGATACCCTCCGGCATTCCTGCACCCGACTCTAGTTTGCGGATCCAAAAGACCGGGCGTGAAGCGGAGGCGGCCTACGCCCGTTGGAAGAAGGCCATGGACCGCTGGAGGCGCTTCGTTGTAGAAGGCGCCGGCACCGACGCCGGTGAAAACGATTCGGCGAACGCAGCCAATACGACCGAGTAGTCAACGCCATCGGTCAGCAGAAGTGGCGACGTATCACTGAGACCGGCGTCTTGTGGTTTGCGACGCCGTCTATGACATGATGGCGCGATGGATCTGCAATATCCCATCGGTCGTTTCGCATGGCACGGCGCGAATTCCGAAGACGAAAGAAAGCGCTGCATCGACGAGATCGAGCAGGCGCCGGCGCGGTTGCGCGCCGCTGTGGCTGCCCTGAGCAGCCAGCAACTCGATACGCCGTATCGGCCCGGAGGATGGACGGTGCGGCAGGTGGTCCATCATGTGCCGGACAGTCACATGAACAGCTACGTGCGGTTCCGGCTGGCCTTGACGGAGCAGACGCCGACGATCAAGCCGTACGAGGAGGGCCGCTGGGCGGAACTCGCAGACGCACGCACGGCTCCGTTGGAGCTTTCGCTGTCGCTGCTGGATGCGCTGCATGCGCGGTGGATCCTGCTGCTGCGGAGCCTAAAGCCGGGCGATTTCGCGCGCGAATTCCGGCATCCGGAGCTGGGAACCGTGAGTTTGGACAAGAACGTGGCGCTCTACGCGTGGCACGGGCGGCACCACGTAGGGCATATTACGTCGCTTCGCGAGCGGATGGGGTGGAAGTAGGATGCTGCCGGCGGATGTGAGTATCGATGCTGGGCCTATCTGTCCTTGCAGAGCCGGCCGGATAGCACGAAACGCCCGGCGAACAGATGGGCCATCGGGCCACAGGCGCCCGGCAGGAGGCGATCTATTTTTTGCCGCCCAGGTCCAGGTATCCGGTATCACTCTCGTTACCACGGCATTGTAAAAAGCGCTACGAGGCGCGGATAACCCACGCCCCAGAGGCCGGAACTGGTGTTGGTCGAGTTTTCTTTCATCCTGCGTGATGTAAGGCTCCCGGCGGCCGTAGATGATGGGAGCGACCTTGGTTTGCAGCCAGATACCGAATGGACTTAAAGCGATTCTTCTCGGCATCGGCCTCGCCGGCGTGGACCTCGGTATTCGACGGCCGGAAAACGTCGATCACTGTAAACGCTGCAAAGACACGGAGACCATTATGCTTCCACGTTGGAATCTACCGGGGATTCGAGCCACGCTGCTTTCATTCTGGCGGTTGCTGCCATAATCATTGCATGTTGATGCCGCTTTTCATCTCGCTGCTCGCGATGCAGGCCCCGCCGGCCCCTGCCGAGCCTTCCCGGCCACCGGAGGCCAAAGCCGCTGAAAAGCCATCCGACAAGCAAGAAGCGCCTGTGGTCAGTCACCACGAAATGCACGCCGGGAATCAGACACTGAAGTACACGGCGACCACCGGTCTGATGCCGCTGCTTGATAGCAAGGGCGAAATTGAAGCGCACATTTTTTTTGTTGCCTACACGCTTGACGGTGTCGCGGACGCCAGCCGCCGGCCGTTGATGTTCTCGTTTAATGGCGGGCCTGGCTCGGCGTCGGTTTGGCTGCACTTGGGAGCGTTAGGGCCGAAGCGCGTCATGCTGCAGCCTGATGGCGAAATGCCCGCGCCACCGTTTCACCTGACGGATAACGAATTCACGTGGCTCGATCAGACGGACCTGGTGTTCATCGATCCGGTGGGGACGGGCTACAGCCGGGCCGCTAAGCCCGAGTTGAATAGAAAGTTTTGGAGCTTGCGGGGCGATATCCAATCCGTGGGTGAGTTTATCCGGATGTATTTAACGCGTTACGAGCGATGGACGTCGCCCCTGTTCCTGGTGGGCGAAAGTTATGGCACCACACGAGCGGCGGGGCTTTCGGGGTATCTGATTGACCGCGGGATCGCCTTCAACGGAATTGTCCTGGTCTCTTCCATTTTGAATTTCCAAACCGCGGATTTCGCCAAGGGCAATGACCTGCCATACGTTCTGTATCTGCCAACCTATGCAGCGACGGCATGGTTTCACCACAAACTCGCACCCGATCTGCAGCAGGATCTTCGCAAGACACTACGGGAGGTACAGGCCTGGGCCGAGACCGCCTACGCTGACGCGCTTGTGAAAGGGGACCGGCTGCCGCCGGCCGAACGGCAGGCCGTCATCGACAAGTTGGCGCGCTACACAGGTTTGGAGAAGCGTTACCTCGATAACAGCGATTTGCGCGTGTCGATTTCTCATTTCACCAAGGAATTGTTACGCGATCAGAAGCGAACGGTGGGGCGGATTGACAGCCGGTTTAAGGGCATTGACGATTCGGCGGCGGGCGAACGGCCCGAATACGATCCGTCGATCGCGGCAATCCGGCCGCCCTACACCACGACGTTCAACAACTACGTGCGCGGCGAACTGGGATACAAGACAGACGCGGAGTATTACATCTTGGGTGAGGGCATCACCGCACCGTGGGAATTCGGCCCAGCCGGCAATACAGGATACCCGGATACCAGCGATGATTTGCGCCAAGCGTTCGCCAAAAATCCGTTTATGAAGCTGTACGTGGCCTCGGGATACTTTGATCTGGCGACCCCGTATTTTGCTACGGAGTACACGTTATCGCATATGGGACTGGACCCAAGCCTGCGCGGCAACATCCGCACGGGCGAATATGAAACCGGGCACATGGTTTATATCGAGGCCAAGTCGCTGGCGAAGCTGAAACGCGAGGTAGCGGAGTTCCTCGCACGTGCCTGGAAACAGCGGGAAAACTAAATGTTTATTAATGAGTAACCTGGGGACTGTTTGTTACCATCTAATCTTGGTGGTTTCCCCGCGAACGTTTTTCTTTCCCGCCGCGCTTTTATTGGGTGCAGCCTTTGCCTTGAGTGCACAACAGGCGGGGCAGGATTCAGTCGAAAGCCCCGCGCCGCAGCTCGCTTCTCCGGCCAGTTCGAGCGGAGCGGTGACGGGTCCGTTGACCGATGCCGAAAAGCGTTACGCCAAGGCAGAACAGGAAATCCACCGCCAGGAGCATCAGCGCATCTTGGGCTTGGCGCCGAATTTTAATACGTCGTACATCCAGGATGCGGAGCCGCTGACTCCGAAACAGAAATTTTCCCTGGCCGCACATAGCGTGCTCGATCCGTTCACCTTTGTTGCGGCGGCCTTCGATGCGGGTCTGAGCCAGGTGGAAAACGATTTTCCAGGCTACGGCCAAGGCGCCCATGGCTATGGGAAACGGTTTGGCGCCTCGTATCTGGATACCTTCAACGGTACGATGATTGGAAACGCGCTCTTTCCGACGCTGCTGCACCAGGATCCGCGTTACTTTCGCAAGGGCACCGGAAGCTTCGCCTCCCGATTTTTCCACGCAGCGATTTCTACGGTTTGGTGCCGGAACGACAACCGAAAATGGGGACCCAACTACTCCAATGTCCTGGGAAACCTCGCAGCCGGCGGCGTGGCGAATCTCTATTACCCGCAATCGGATCGTGGCGGCTGGTTGACGCTGCAGCGGGCCGCGGTTGTGTCCGGTGAGGGCGCGATTGGATCAGTGTTCGTCGAGTTCTGGCCGGATATTGTCAAGCGCCTGTCGCGGAAGAAAGATGCTACAGCCGCGCCGTAGCGCTACCCGCTAGCGTCCGGCGCCAGTGGCAGCCGGCAACGCAGCCGCGCCCGCTAGCAGAACCAACGGCATCCGCGGAAACGCGAATTTCTTCCCCAGTTCGTCGATGACGTTCACCTGGCACACGTACTTACCCGGTTTCAAGTCTTTCAACGATGTCTGTAAGCGCAGCAGGATCGTGTTGGCCCGTTTGGCGTCCACCCGGTTCACCCGCACCGGAGCTGTTTCGAGTACCTTCTGCGAGCCGTCAAATAGCGCCAGATCGGCGGCCACACTGGCGGGCCGGAAGTTTTGAGGGGCGTTCTCGGGGATGCCGGGGTCATACACTTCCAGATAAACGTACAAATCCTGGCCCGGGCGAAACACGCGAATCACGTTGGGAACGATCTTCTGCCCGGCGCTGTCCACCAGCGGGTTTTGCTGTTCGAGCTTCTTGTCGTTCTTCACCCCGGCGCTCTGTTGTCCGCGCTGATTACTCAAAATCACGGAACTGAGACGCAGCCCGCTACCGGAGGACAGATCGGGGACCGTGAATGGCGTCTCGAACGTGCCTACTTTTCCTTCGCCGTTTTCGCGTGCCACGAAGCGCAGTTTGTACTTGCCGGGCGTGAGGGTGAGGCCGGTTTCGTACTGAATGTGCTTGCGCGTCACTTGGCCAGCCGTGCTTTCGTCGAGTTTCAACGGGATGGTATCGCGCACCGCCGCGGCAGGTTTGCCATGGGCGTCGCGCACCTCAGCGGTAAAGTCCAGCTCGGTTGCAGCCTTTCTGCCCTTTGTCCGGAACGCCAGTGCCGAGCCGGGAATTTCCACCGAAACCGGGACGAAGTATTTCCCTTTTTCGAGGCGGAAATAGTCCAGTTCCACCGCCAGCGGCAAATCCGTGATCGGATTCTCACTTTCGAGCGCGCGCTGGAGCTGGGCTTCTTTGTTGGCCTCGCTCATGCGCGCGAAAGTCGTGGGCGCAAAATAGCCCTTGCGGAAATCGAGTTTAGCTTTGGCCAGCGCAGGACGTGCCGCGAGCTTCACTTGAATGCGCCGGTATCGGCCGTCCTCGGCGGTGTTGGTACTGGCATAAGTCAAGATGTAGTAGCTCTCAATGTCTTTCTGCACTTGCCTCATCCCCAAGGTCAGGTCGTTCGAATCAAGGAGCGCTTTGCCTCCCGTGTCGGCAGCCAGTGTGACCAGCGTCTCCTGCTGGTCATGGAGACTATTGCGCAGTGACGCCTGGGCCGCGCCGCGATACAAATTTGTACCCGCAGCTCCCGCCTGTGACGCGTCGCCACCCGGCACTTGCGCGACCAACCCGCGGGCATCGATCGGGTAAAACGCTACGTTGGCGCGAATGGCTTCATTCACTGTGGCGCGAAGCTGTGATTGGTTGTCCACCCCGGTCTTGTCTACGCCCGCCGAAATATACACCAGCGCTTTTTTCTCAGGAAAGGGCGCAAGGCGGCGAGCAGCGTCTTCGAGCGCCGCCAGCTTCAGATCCGTGTTGAATATGTTGAACTCGGTTTCGTCGGCCACGAACGCACCGCTCTGGTCCTCGGCGTCGGCACCGGTGTCGGCCAGGCCCTGCTGCTCGCTCGAATCGCCGATGTGAATCTTGTGGACGGCAGAGAGCAACAGGTCGCGATCGTCCGTAAAATCCTGCACGGTCCTGAGCGAAGTGCCGAAGGTCATCACCGAGACCACATCACTGCGCGTGAGCTGGGTATTGATGAACCTGGTTGCCGCTTCTACGGAGCGGATCTGTTCCGGCGGCTGCATGGAGGAGAGATCGAATAGCATCACGATCAGACGGCGATCGCGATACTTGGTATCCGGATCCGTGTTAACCGGGACTGGCGCACGTTTCGCATACGCCGGTTCGGGCGCCGTGCCCCGGGTCTTCAACTCCGGCGTGGCTTCGGGTAATACCGTGGTCTCGAGTTTTTGCAGTTCGCAGCTTAAAAGCTTCTGCTGTTTGTTGTCTTCGAAAACTCTGAAGTCGTCCCCGGTCAGATTGGTGATGGGCCTGCCATTGGCATCGTTTACGCGAACATCGACCACCACCACATTGGTTGTGGTCGAAAAAGTCGCCCGCGGCGCATTGGGTGCTTGCGCCGCGACGAGAGAAACAACCGTAAACAGCGAGAGAAATTTCAAAAACGGAACCTCACAACGGCGGAAAGGGAACGCATGCTAGAGGCCGAAATGGGAGCGCCATAATTGAGAGCGCCGACCACCGTGCCAAAGCTCGTAAAGTTGACCTCGTTTAGGACGTTGTTCGCCTCCAGGCGCAACTCCAGCCGGCGGCGCGTTTCTCCAAATTGGAAGGATCGCGCGAACGCGGCATTGAGAGAAACCAGATCCGGCCCGGGAATCGTGTTGCGTCCTGCATCTCCAAACTCTCCGCTTGGGGGAATGGTGAATGCGTTCAGGTTGAAGAAACCAGTGGCCGACGCCAGGCTCGCGCCGGTCGCCTCGGCGCGTCCGCTACCCGCTCCGTTGGTTTGCGCCAGGCGCGCGGTGTTGCCGAGCACGCGTGCCGTGAGCGGGGTGCCGGTTTCGGCTGTCAGCCCGCCGCTCAACTGCCAGTCGCGCAGCAGACGGCCGGCGGTGCTCGATGCCGAGATGCGCGAGGTCGCGGTGCCGAAGGGCGATGCATAGATCCAGTTCACGGTCAGCGTGTGCCGGCGGTCGAAGTTCGACAGCCCGCGCTCCGCGGAAATGTCCAGCCAATTCTGCGCGACGGCCGTTCCCGAGTTGCCGAAGGTCGACGCGTCGTCAATAGACTTGGAAAAAGTGTAAAACGTCTGCAGCGAAATTCCGCCGCTGAACCGACGGTTCACACGCACTTGCAGCGCATGATAGACGGAATTCCCTACGGAGTTGTCAAAAGTGAAGCCCACCGCGCTGCCGATCTGATTGCCCTGGCGGAACCCCGGCCCTTCATTAGGCAGGATTTGCACATCGAGCCCGGTCCCCTTGGTGCCAAGGTAGCCTAGCTCTACAAAAAAATTCTTCGGCAGCTCATGCTGCACGGTGAGGCTCCAGGTCTGCGCGTAAGGTGTTCGGTAATCACGATTCACCGCGAACGTGTTCGTGATGTCCTTGGGAGAGACCGAGACAAAACCCGTAGCAATAGTCAGCGGATTTTGAGGATCGCTGTTCACGTTCTCGGATGTGGCAAAAGGCGGCTGCTGCGCCAGGCGAATGCCGAATGGAATGTACGCCTGCCCGTTGTAGTAGATTCCATAGCCGGCTCGCACGATGGTCGAGCGCTTCAAATTCGGGACTTTCCACGCCAGCGCTATTCGCGGCGAGAAGTTGTGGTAGTCCGGATTGATCGCTCCCGCCGGAAACCGGCCGGTATATGGACCAATACCGCCGGCTACCACCGGTGCCACGGCCGAGAAGTACGGGCCGATGTCGAGGTTGGCTTCGTGACCATACTTTTCGATCAGCGGTGAAAAGAAATCCCAACGGCCGCCCAGGTTCAGCGTCAGGCTGGGCCGGATCTTCCAATCATCCATGAGGTAGCCGCTTACCGTGGTCTGGTGAAAATACGTGCTGAAATTCCCGTATTGAATAGAAGCTGATTGCGGCGAGCCGAGCAGGAAATCGGCGAAATCGAAACCGGTGCCGGCTACCGGGAAACCACGCGGGTCCAGCTGGCTCGTGGCCTGCCCGGTAAAATTCAAAGTTCCGCGCCCGTTCTGGTCGGTCTGGGAGTTTAGATCATTGCGATTGAACTGCACGCCCCACGTAAAGGTGTGAATGCCGTGCGCCCAAGCCAGACTTTCATTGACGCCCTGGCTCTGGTTGCGCGTCAGTACGGGGGAAGCGTCGCTCAATCCGCCGAAGTTGGTGAAATTCAAATTCGGAGGTCCGTAAGAAAGAGGGTTGGTGGAGGCGCCTTCAATACCGAGGTGCAAGGCTACGTCGGCGCCGTTGGCGAAGAAAGGGGTCGTCTGGCTGACGTTGCGATTAAAGTTTACCTGCGCGTTGTTGACGATGTGCGGCGTGAAGTTATGCGTCCATCCGACATTCGTGCTGATGCCGTAGCCGCTCGTGGTGTCCTCGAATCCGAACGTCTGAATGTTGTCTCCCTCGCGGCGCTGCCCCTGCAGCCGGAATGACAGCCGGTCCAACTGGCTGACGTTGCGCTGCACGCGAATAGTGCCGTTATCGGTATTCTGCGGAACGGAATAAAACGCTTCGTAATTGTTGATTACACCCGGCTGGTTCGGCAGCGGGAAATATCCCAGCAGTTTCTGCGCAACGGGATTGATAAGGTTCACGGGGACGATGTTGCCCGTGAATTTCGGCGAGAATAGCTCCACCGGCGCACCGCCCGACTGCACGCTTTGCGAAAAATTACCTTCGCGCTCGAGTGCAGTGGGAACTGTAGCTAGCTCGGTGTTGGGATTTCTGGCGCGGGTGCCGAAATAGTTGAGGAAAAATGTAGTCTTCGTATCTTTGACGACCTTCGGAATCACCAGAGGTCCGCCAAGCACGACGCCGAAGCGCGCCGACGCATACGCCGGCTGCGGCAGATCGTTTCCGTTCAGCGAAAACGGCTTGGCGTTCAACGCCGAGTTGCCTAGGGTGAAATAAAACATGCCGTGAATACTCGAAGGCTGCCGCCGGTTTCCGAATTGCCGGGCCTGCTGCGGGCCGGGCCCGCGCTGCCCGCCTGGACCGCCCGGTCCACCCGCGCCGCCGCGCCCTCCAAAGCCGCCGCCTGGTCCGCCAAAACCTCCGCCGCCAAAACCGCCCCCCGCTCGTCCGCCGCCGCCGAATCCGGGTGCATTCGCGCCCTGCTGCGCTGGCGAGCCGTCCTGAAAACCGCCGCCCAGGCCGCCCATGAAGTCAGGCCGTCCGAATCCCGAGTCCGGCGCCGCGTTTTGCTGTAATCCTTGGCTCAGGCTGCCGGAAATCAGAAAGGCGTCGTTGCTAGCCTGTGTTCCCGGAGCGGCCGCAGCAGGCGCCTCCCCCTGCGCACCGTTGATCTCGTTCTGTAATTGCGCTTCCAACTGCCCCTGGCCGTTACCGCCGATGCGCTTCAGGCGGGTGGCCATGGGCGACTCGCTTAGTTTGAGATTGAAATTCGCTACACGCTCTTTGGCGTAGTCTATCGGCTGCTTCACGGGCTCAAAGCCGAACATCTGCACTTCAACCTGCCATGTGCCCTCGCTCAACGCCGGGAAAGCGTAATATCCGTCCTCGCCCGTAACCGTCACGAATTTCTGGTTTCCCTGAAGCGCCGAAACGGTAACGCCGGGGATCGGCTGGTTTCCCGAACGGATAATCCCGCTCTGCGCAAGCAGAGATGTGCAGAGGTAACCGGCAAAAAGACAAATCAATAGCCCTGATTTCGGCAAAACGGTGTGATCCCTTGACGGGGGCAAAACCTCGTCCCCTCCAGACACATGGGCGCTATTCCAACGTCCTTAGGTTACGGTCAAAGAATTTACGCGAAACGCAGACGCAGCCGGTGCCGTCGTGTTACACAGTACCTGAAGTATCGAAACTGTGTTGCGGGGAGATACAGATTGGCCTGTAGTGTTGCGGCTGACGAAGCCGTGCTTTACCGCGATTATGTTAACCCGGAATGGTCCCGGCTGCTCAGCGTCTTGCAAATGGACGTCCGCTACGATCACTGTGCGGGCGCCGAATTATTTACAAGCGACGGCCGGCGCGTCCTGGATTTTCTCTCCGGATATTGCGTCCATAACATCGGGCACAATCACCCCGCGGTGGTTGCGGCGCTGCATGAGGAACTCGACCGTAACGGGCCGGCCATGTTGCAAAGTCATATTCCCGGCTTGGCTGGAGAGCTTGCCGAGCGATTACTGACGCTTGCCGGGGGCAAACTGCGCAAAGTCTTCTTTTGCAGTTCCGGAAGCGAGGGCGTGGAAGCGGCCATTAAGTTTTCGCGTGCCGCTACCGGCCGGCAGGCTCTCCTCTATGCGGACGGCGCTTTTCACGGCCTCACCTGCGGCGCGCTTTCATTAATGGGTAATGGGTTTTGGCGGGAGCGTTTTGGCGCCATGCTGCCTGATACCGAATCCGTTCCGTTCGGCGACCTGGCTTCTCTTGAAAACCGGTTGTCCACGAAGCGATTCGCGGCTTTTGTGGTCGAGCCCCTGCAGGGAGAGGCCGGGGTTCGTGTACCCGATCCGCAGTATCTGCACTCGGTGCAGGAACTCTGCCGCCGTTATGGAACACTACTGGTAGCAGATGAGGTGCAGACCGGCCTCTACCGCACCGGATATTTTCTGGCCTGTGGCCGGTTCGGCGTTGCGCCCGACATGGCAATTTTGGCAAAGGCCCTCAGTGGGGGACTCGTTCCCTCCGGCGCTGTGCTGATGTCGGACGCCGTGTACGAAGCGGTATACGGGTCGATTCAGCGATCCATCATCCATACCTCCACCTTCAGCGAAAATGCGCTTGCCATGCGGGCCGGCCTGGCGACGATTGAAGTCCTGGAGAGGGAAAATCTCGGCCAACGGGCGGCATCAGGAGGAGCGCATCTGCGCGATCGTTTGCAGGAAGCGCTTCGCAATTACGAAATGGTGAAGGAAGTCCGCGGCCTGGGTCTGCTCTGCGGAATTGAGTTTCAGGCGCCCGCGTCGATGCGCCTGCGCCTTCCTTTCGAGGCGTTTTGCAGAATACATCCCGCGATGTTTGGACAGGTGCTGGTGATGCGTCTGTTTCGCCAGCACAACGTTCTGACGCAAATGTGTGGCAATCACTTCTTGACTCTCAAGGTCGCTCCGCCGTTGATCGCGGAGCACAGGCATTTCGAGGAATTCGTGAGCGCTATCGCGGCCGTCACGGAGGAGATGCATACGCGCGCGGCATTCTGGACCGAAGCCTTGGGGATTGCCCGCCGCGTGGTCAAAATCATTTAGCGAATGTCCCAAGTTAATCGCGAAACGGATGTCTTTATCGCAGGCGGCGGACCCGCCGGATTGGCCGCGGCGATCGCATGCCGTCAAAGAGGATTGCGAGTGGCCGTGGCCGACGTGTGCCACCCGCCTATTGAGAAGCCGTGTGGCGAGGGACTGATGCCCGATGCCATCGACATTCTCAGGCGCCTAGGCGTCGTCTTGCCTCCCAACGCAGGCTTTCCCATGACCGGTATCCGTTTTCTGGGAGCGGATGCCGCCGTGGAGGCAAGCTTCCCCAATGGCATAGGCGTTGGCATACGGAGGCGCGTCCTTCACGAAGCGCTGACACGCAGTGCCGAAGCCGCCGGCGCCGCCCTAATGTGGGGTGCCAGGGTGACCGGCCCTTTCTCAGGCGGAGTCATGATAAACGGTCAACCGCTGCGCTGCCACTGGGTGGTGGGCGCGGACGGTGAGCGCTCGCAGATCCGGCGCTGGACTGGCCTGGACCAGCCCGCTCACTATGCGCGCCGCTTCGGATTTCGCCGGCATTTCCTCGTGCCGCCGTGGACAGACCGCGTCGAAGTTCATTGGGGCCGGGCTGCGCAGTTTTATGTCACACCGGTAAGCCCCCGCGAAGTCTGCGTCGTGCTGCTCTCGCGCGACCGCCACCGGCGCATTCGCACGGCACTCAGCGAGTTTCCGGACTTGCAAGCGCGGCTCGATGGCGCTCCCTCTGGTCCGGAACGCGGTGCTCTGTCGGTTTCACAGCAGCTCCGTTGTGTAGCGCGGGGCAATGTAGCCCTCGTCGGAGATTGCTCCGGTTCAGTCGACGCTGTCACGGGGGAGGGTCTTTGCCTTGCCTTTCGGCAAGCGGAAGCGCTCGCGTCGGCGATTGACGCGGGCGACTTGCGGCTTTATGCCGCGGCTCACCGGCGTTTTCTGCGCCGTCCTGCATTGATGGCCCGTTTGCTGCTCACCATGGACCGCTTTGATCTCATTCGCCGCCGCGCGCTTCGTACCCTATCGGCGAAACCGGAGATTTTTGCCAATCTGCTTGCAGCCCATGTGGCCGGACGCCCGGCGGCCGAGTTGGTGGTGGGCGGTATTGTGCCCTTGGGCTTATCCATGCTCGCCGTTCGTTAACCATGAAAACAAAAGCCCCGGTTCTCGTCTTATTCTTCGCAAGCGGCCTTGGATGGATGCCGGCTCGCGGGGAAGACATCGCCTTCGAGCTCGATCAGGCGCAAACCGAAATCAAGTTCACCCTCGCCGATGTCTTGCACACGGTTCACGGAGCTTTTCAAATGCGCGGCGGGTCCATCCGCTTCGATCCTGCTACGGGCAAGGCTACAGGTGAGATTACCGTCAACGTGGCCAGCGGCAATACCGGCGGGGGTGCGCGCGACCGGAAGATGCACAAAGACGTTCTCGAAAGCAGCCGCTTTCCAGACGCCGTCTTTACTCCGACCTTCGTCGAGGGCCATTTCGAGCCCCAGGGGAGCTCCGATCTTCAATTAAACGGGTCGTTTCAGGTGCACGGGGTGTCGCACGAACTGACCCTGCGCGCGCACGTCGAAGCCAGCGGCGATAAAGTCACGGCGACGCTGCATTGCGATTTACCCTACACGCAGTGGGGTATCAGGAATCCCAGCACTTTGTTCTTGCGCGTAAGTGACAAGGTACAGCTTGACATCCATGCTGCCGGTCGACGCGTCGCCGCTCACTAGCTGCTGGTCGTGCTTGTTATCCCGAGAAGGTTGTTCAGCAACGTCTGTGGATCATTGACGGGCGGTGCACCGCCATGGTGATGCCCGTGGTGCCCGTGATGTGTGCCAAACCCTGATTCTTGCAAAGCTTGCGCCGAGGGAAGCTCTCCTGTACTTGAGGAATTCTGAAATTCTGTTGCTAACTGCTTAAGCTGGTTGGCTCGTGTGGCATCCCCCTGGTTTGCGGCAGCGGTTGCATGGGCCTGAAACTGTTTGGCGATTTGCTGCGTGATCTGCTTGAAAAGGCCTGGGTTCGACTGCTGAACCTGCTGCAGCATGCTGAGGAAACTGGCCGCGGGTGAGATGCTGGGTGTATCGGCACTAGCTTCGGTTTGATTAGTAGAAAAAGGGTTCGGAGAAGTCCGGCTGATCCCGGTACCGGTCTGCAGGGTCACAGGCAGCAGGCTGCTCAGAGGGTTGATCGTCATACCGATCAAGCGGCATGTCAGTAGCCGCAGGTAACTGATTGATAAATAGGTGAGTATGGCAGCGCCGGGGCGTCAATTCGCTGCCTGCAGCGTCAAGTTTGTGCCGCTACTTGCCGAATTCGATGGTCGATTCGCCGGTGAACTTATGGTAGTTCTTGAAGTCGATCACGTTGTGGGAGCAGACATCTGTTCCGCGCTGGCACATCAGGTTCTCCGAATGAACGGGCAGCAGGAACTGGCGATCCGAAATGCGGATGAACTCGTAATCCGTAGCCATTTCGATCTTGTCGAAAGGAAACTCCTCCGGAAGGTGCACGGTCTGCATTTCGATACGCAGAGTGCGGCCGGTCTCCTTGTCGATCCAGACGGAACCACGATAGGCCGGTAAGACCGATTGTGACGGCGCGTGAATGGCCCAATGCGAATGGTCGTGATCGACGGCGAAGTCGTAAAGGAAAGCGTCCCTGCCGCCGCTTTTTGAATTGCGGCGGAATCGGAAATCGGCGGCCGTAGCCGGGGAAAACAGGTCTTCCAGCACGGAGCCAAATTCACCGGTTGAGGTCGCCCCCGGGATTTCCTCCATGCGCTGTGATTTGGCCTGTTTCCCATTGATCGCGATATTGCGATAGCTCTCCCGGCCCTTTTCGTAAACCAGTTCGGCGGTTACGATGTCCACCGGAACCCAGTTCACGGTATGTGTGGTGCTCTGAAATCGAGCGGTCTGTTGGCGGCATACGTAGTCGGGAAGAGACTCGGTAAACGACTCCGCGGCTTCGCGGGCTTTCTGAATGTGCGCGTCGACGGGCGGAGCCATCTCCGTCAAGTTCGGCCCGTCCGAGTGCGCGACAGGCGACACGCCGGCACCGGGCTTCGTCTCTGCCGCCGGTGAGGGCACGGATGTCGGTGCCCCCGGAGACGCTACTCCGGGCTGTGCGGGTTCCGGTGCGGAATGGAGAGCAATCTGATCGGCGTCCTTTGCCTTCCGCGGTTTCGGTATTCCGCGCGCGAGTTTCGGCGGACCCGCGTCCGAACTGTCCACGGGCTTGTGGGAACTGGTGTTCGTGGGAATGTGGTCGAGATCGATGCCGGCTTCAGGGGGCACGATGTCGGGAAGCTCGGCCGGAGCTGATGCGGGTTGCGCGCCCGCCGATGGCGGTTTGGCCGCATCGTTCGGCGTAGCGGCAGTAGGAGGCGTGGAACCCTGCGCTGCGGGAGCCGGCGCATCGTCTTTCTTGGAATCCCGGCGCCGCTGCACGGGCCGTTCGTCATCCGCCTTGCTGTCGGAAACCGGCTCCATGATCTCGACCGGTTCCGAGGCGTGGGCGCGCTCCGACGGCGTTCCCTCCTTCTCCAGCGTCACGTTGACCGCCGTCATGAAGCCTTCGTCATCCTGCCGGTAATCAACGATCAGATGATCGCCCGGTTTCAACTCGCTGGCTTTGACCGGATCACCGTCTCGCAGGAACTTCGTGGCGGCTAGCCGCTTCATATGGATGATTCGCGTGTCTTTGGACTCGACCACCAGATTGGCGTCATCCAGCTTCCGCAGCATGATGTTGCTCATGGTCTGCAGCGGCTCCTGATCGTCTTGTTTTTTCTTCTTGTGGCGTCCGGGGAGGGAAAGTCCGCCACCGGTATTGCCGCATGGGTAACCGGGCAGGCAGCCCGGAGTGGAACCCGGATAGCCTCCGGGATCTCCCGGGGCAGGGGGATACTGCGCCGTTACAGGTAGATCGGCAGTCAGAAAGAGAGCAAGCGCGCTGAGGGCCAAAACTCGCGGCATGAGGCTGTTACGTGACAGACGCATCAACGCCCGCCAACGTTACCAGCTTTCATGGTGGCCTACCGGAGCCGTGGCGCGCAAACGCGCCTTTAGAACTCTTTGAAATCGTCGTCGAACGGAATCGCACCTTTTGGAGGCGCGGCGGCGGCCACGGGCTTAGGCCGCGGAGCATTCTTGCACGGAGCCGTCTTTGCCGGGATGGCGCGAGCCGGCGGGCTTATGGCGTGACTGGATTCGCTGCCCCCGCCCACCATGGCGTTCAATTCCCGGACGATGCCCTTTAGAGTATTGGATTGCGCGCTCAGTTCCTCGCTCGCGGACGCGCTTTCTTCGGCGCTGGCCGCGGTATTCTGGCTGACCTTCTCCATTTCGGCGACGGCTTTGGCCACCTGCTCGATGCCCCGCGATTGTTCTTCGCTTCCCAATTTGACTTCCTCGACCAGAAGCTTCACTTTGTCCGCGCTGGCGGTGATGGATTTGACCGCTACCGCCACCAGGTCCAGCTTGCTTTTACCGTCATTCGACTTCGCGATCGATTCGTCAATCAGGCCTGCGGTATCTTTGGCTGCCTGCGCACAACGCTGTGCCAGGCTCCGGACCTCGTCGGCGACGACTGCAAATCCCATGCCGGCCTCACCGGCTCGCGCGGCTTCGACTGCGGCATTGAGCGCCAGGATGTTGGTTTGGAAGGCAATTTCGTCGATGACCTTGATGATCTTCGAGATCTTGTCGCTCGATGCGTTGATCTCGTTCATCGACAAGACCATTTGGTCGAGGTTATGGTTGGCTTCAGACACGCGCTGGGCGGCTTCGGACATGCTCTCGGACGCCACCCGGGAATTCTCGGTGTTCTTCTGCGCCATTGAATGGATCTCTTCGCTCGAGGCCGAGGTTTCTTCAATGGACGCGGCCTGCTCGGACGAGCCTTGCGCCAGGGACTGGCTGGATGACGCGACCTGGGCCGCCGCAGCGGCTAACTGGTCGGAGCCGTCATTCAACTCGGCGGAAATATGGCGCAGGCTGCGGTTCAGGTTGCGCACCACGAAGAACAGAATGACCGAGCCCGCGCCGAGCGACACAATCAGAATGCTCCAGCACAAGGTGGTCACGCGGCTTTCGGTCGCGCTGGCCTCCTCTGCGTATCGAACGCCGAGCCGGCGATTGAACTCGGTCTCGGCCCGAATGGCATCGCGGAGCGCGTTGAACAGGCCGACGTTTTGAATGTAGTTCTGAAAGGCCTCCTGGTTTTTGCCGGCGCGGCTCACTGGCCGCACTTCATCCCATAGCTGATAGTAGCGGTCCAGGGCCGGCCGCACTTTTGCAAAGATCTGCCTCTCTTCGTCGGTGAAGATAGAGCTCTCGACCTTTTTGAGCTGATCGCCGACCCTTGCCTGCAGTATTTGAATCTCCTGCTCCATGTGCTGCATGTCTCTGGCGTCCGAGCTGCTGATATGCCGCAAGATATCCCCACGTATCTCAAGGATTGCCGACTCCACCGCGCTGCTCGAAGACACGCCATCGAGGGCGTCGTCCGCCAGGGACTTCACGACTTTGTTAATGCTGCGGAGTCCGGTCCAGGTAACCAAGCCCAGAGCCAACGTCAGAGCCATCAGAAGGACACCTGTCAGCGTGAACTTCTTCGCAATTGTCAGATGCATGTCTTTACGATTCCTTGTTTTTCGTTTTAAGGGGCTGCGCCCGGCGACTACGCTGCGCCTGCATTAGGAATCGGCGGGTCCCCAATTATCTTTATGCCGCCTTAGCGGCTCAAACTTTTTCTTTCTCCGCCGAAGAGCCGGACAAGATGAAAATATCTGCATGTTTTGCTCTCGCCCTATTTGTAGCCAGTTGCGCGTTCGGTCAACCCCTTATTTCCAGCTTGGAAACGCCTGAAACGGATCTCGGTGAATTGACGGCCGACCGGCCGGGGTTCGGCACTCCAACGAACGTCCTTCCCCCGGGCATCGTGCAAGTGGAAAGCGGCGTCGCATTCACTTCCGAGTCCGGATCCGGTATGCGGCAACGCACCATGAACTGGGGCAGTCCACTGCTCCGCGCCGGAATTGGCAAACGCGTCGAGCTTCGTTTCGGCGGCGACGGCTTCGTTAACGCCCATGCGACCTGCGAAGGCCGCGTAACCCGGGCGTTGGGGTGGTCGGATTTCGGCGTTGGCGCAAAAATCGCTCTAGTGGACGAGAGTGGTTGGCGCCCGGCATTCTCTGCGATTCCCGCGTTCTCCGTGCCCATCGGCGGACGCTCTGTCACCAACTCCGCGTTCGATCCCAGCCTGACGCTCGCCTGGTCCAAGAACCTTCCGGAGAAATGGAGCGCCGGGGGCACGCTCGGTTATGCATCCATTACCGATCAGGGCCGCCGCTTCGCGCAGCGTGCGGTCACGGTTTCCGTGGGGCATTCGATTTGGGCGGGAATGAGCGGGTTCCTGGAGGCTTACGACGTAAGCCCAACAGGCTTGGATGGCCGGCCGGCGTGGATGCTGGATGGCGGGGTGACCCACGGCGTGGGAAAGAACGCCCAGGTAGACTTCTCGATGGGCCGGCGATTTTTGGGCGCGACGTCCTGCTGGTTCGCCTCGGTGGGATTTGTGACCCGCGCGGGCCACATGGGGAGTTTTGTGTCATCCATGCTGCGACAGGCTCGCCTCTAGCGGGCGATCCCTCAGGCTGACGTGCCCGGCCGGCCACGCCGCGGGCGCATTATGAAAGACCCGGCACAGGTCACTGAACTACGTTTCAATTGGGACCAGGCGTCCGGTCAAAGCCTTGCGCGATGATCTCGATGTCTCCGGGGCCAAGTACGGCTGCGGGGAAGGGCAGGGTGGCGCGTGCACCCTTTGCCGCGCCGTGCGCTCTTGCATCACACATGTTTCGGACGACGCGATTCCCCACTTATGAAATCGGCTGACCTCCGCTGTCACTTTCGTCCGGTGCGCCGCTAAAAGTCGGACTCTCCATGCCGACATGCATGGGTAGGGGTCCATGAAAGCACCTGCGATTGCGGCCATGCACCCGTGCTAGTTCGGGAGCCATATGGAGACACTCATGATCAACTCGCACCGACGGGACGTCCGTTGGTTGGTGCTGTGCCTGATGACGGGCGCTGTAGCTGTTTACGGCCAGAGTCGGGACAGCTCGAAGGAACTGCCGCCTATTCAAGACAACAGCTTTCTGATTGAGGAGGCATACAATCAAGAGCCCGGAGTCATCCAGCACATCAGTACGTTTTCGCGGATGTGGAACAGCCGCGATTGGAGCTACACGTTTACACAGGAGTGGCCGGGCCGAGCTAACCCGCTCCACCAATTCAGCTATACGCTAGTGGGCCTGCACGCGGGAGCGTTCACCGATTCGGGAGTCGGCGTGGGCGATGTGCTTCTGAATTATCGCTACCAGGTTGCAGGGAACGGAGATTCACGGCTGGCATTCGCGCCGCGAATCTCCGTCATGTTGCCCACGGGCGACGCCGTGCAAGGGCGCGGAGCGGGCGCTTTTGGGATGCAAACGAATCTCCCCATGAGCCTGGTGTTGCGCAAGCGCCTGGTCAGCCATTGGAACGCCGGTGCCACGTTTGTGCCACACGCGCAGAGCTCCGATCATTGCCGGGCGTCCACCGTGGGTTACAACCTCGGGCAAAGCTTCGTATTTCTGGCGAGCCCGAGGTTGAATTTCCTGCTCGAGACCAGCACAACCCGTTTTCAATCCGTGGCGGGCTGGGGCAAGACAGGCTGGTACAACGCAACATATATAAGCCCCGGCATCCGCTGGGCCTACAATTTTCAAAATGGACTGCAAATCGTTCCCGGCCTCGGAATCCCAATCGGCATCGGCAGCAGCGCGGGAGAGAAGGGTCTCATCCTGTATTTGAGCTTTGAGCATCCCTTCCGGCAACTCTATCCCGATGTGCGCTAGACGCAGACAGCTGCGTTAGTTCGGCCGCACGCACGGTGTTATGGCGCTTCCGTTCAGGCGCATAATGGAGACATGGCACAGGTTACCGAACTCCACGTCAACGGAACCAGACGCCGCATCAATGTCAGCCCCGACCGCAGCCTGCTCAGCGTTCTTCGCGACGATCTCGACCTTACCGGCGCGAAATACGGATGTGGGGAAGGGCAGTGCGGCGCCTGCACCGTTCTAGTTGACGGCCGCGCCGCGCGGTCCTGCATCACCCACGTTTCTGCCGCTGAAGGCAAGAAGATCGTGACCATCGAGGGCCTCGCGGCAAACGGCACGCTCCACCCGCTGCAGGAAGCCTTCCTCGAAGCCGGCGCCATGCAATGCGGTTACTGCACGGCGGGCATGATCATGAGCGGCGTGTCGCTGCTCACGCAGAATGCGAACCCGACCGGGAGCGAAATCGTCCATGCCATGCACGGCAATATCTGCCGCTGCGGGACCTATCCGCGGATTGTGGCCGCCGTGCGTCTGGCGTCCAAGATCCAGAAGAGCGCGCGGAGGGCATCATGACCGCCGACCTTTCCCGCCGCAATTTCCTGACCGCTCTCGGTGGCGGCATTGTCGTCCTATGCATCATCGACGAGGCTGCTGATGCCCAGGAATCCGGCCGCCGTGCGCACTCGGGCGACGCGCATCCCGCCGAGATTTCCGCCTGGCTTCACTTGAGTGACGACGGCACCGTCACGGTCTACACCGGCAAGACCGAGGTCGGCCAGAATGTTCGCACGTCCCTGACGCAAGCCGTGGCGGAGGAACTGCACGCGCCGGTTGCTTCGATTCACATGCTGATGGCCGATACGGATCTCGTACCCTACGACATGGGAACCTTCGGCAGCCGCACCACCCCTACTATGGCGCCCCAGCTGCGCCAAGCCGCCGCGGCGGCACGGGAGGCGCTCATCGATCTCGCCGCGCGTGAATGGAACATCGACCGCTCGGCCGTCCAGGTCGCCGGCGGCAAAGTCACAGCCAACGCACACAGCGCCAATTTCGGCGAGCTGACTCACGGCAAGCAGTTCGTGCAATCCATCACCGCCGGCGCGAAGCTCACTCCAGCCAGCGCGTGGAAAATCGCGGGTCAATCCGTCCCGAAAGTGAACGGCCGCGACATCGTCACCGGCGCGCACCAATACACGCCGGATATCAAGCGTCCCGGTATGCTCTATGGTAAGGTTCTGCGGCCTATCTCCTTCGGCGCAAAGCTGGCCAACCTCGACGACTCCGCCGCCCGCCAGATCTCCGGCGTCACCGTCGCGCACGATGGCGAATTCGCCGCCGTTGCTGCGCCCGATGAGCAGACCGCCGACCACGCCCTCGCCGCCCTCAAAGCCGATTGGAAGAGCGAGCCGCAGCCCTCCGACCGCGATTTCTTCAGCTATATCAAGACCCAGGCCGAAGCCGGGGAGGATCGCGATGCCCACGGCTCCATGGAGCGCGGCATGGCCGACGCCGCCCACAAGGTCAGCGCCAGTTACACCATCGCCTACATCGCGCATACGCCGCTCGAGCCGCGCGCCGCCGTGGCCGAATGGGCCGGCGACAAGCTCACTGTCTGGACGGGCACACAGCGCCCCTTCGGCGTCCGCGAGGAACTCGCGCAAGCTTTCAATATTCCCGAAGAGCGCGTGCGCGTCATCGTGCCCGACACCGGCTCCGGGTACGGTGGCAAGCACTCGGGCGAAACCGCCATTGAGGCCGCGCGCCTCGCCAGGGCCGCCGGCAAACCGGTGAAAGTCGTCTGGACCCGCGAAGAGGAGTTCACCTGGAGCTACTTCCGTCCCGGCGGCGTCATCGAGATCTCCTCCGGCGCCTCGAAAGACGGCCGCATCACGGCCTGGGAGTTTCATAACTACAATTCCGGCCCTTCGGGAATGCAGATTACCTACGACATTCCCAACCGCCAGATCGTGTTTCATCCCTCGAAGTCGCCGCTGCGCCAGGGTTCGTATCGCGGCCTCGCCGCCACCGCCAATCACTTCGCGCGTGAGTGCCACATCGATGAGCTTGCGCACGCCGCCGGCATGGACCCGCTCGAGTTCCGCCTGAAGAATCTCAAAGACGACCGCCAGCGCGCCGTGCTCATCGCCGCCGCCGAGAAGTTCGGCTGGGGCAAGCAGAAGGCGCCGGATGGCCGCGGCTACGGCATCTCGCTCGGTTTCGAAAAGAACGCCTACGTCGGCTGCTGCGCGGAGGCCGCGATGGAAGGCGGCCGGCCGAAGATCATTCGCGTGGTGGAAGCGTTCGAATGCGGCGCCGTGGTTAATCCCGACCACCTGCGCAACCAGGTGGAAGGCTCCATCGTGATGGCCATCGGCGGAGCGCTCTTCGAACAGATCCGTTTCGCCGACGGCAAAATCCTCAACCCACAACTTTCCCGATACCGCGTGCCGCGCTTCCGCGACGTCCCCGCCATCGAAACCGTGCTGGTCGACCGCAAAGACCTGCCGTCATCCGGCGCCGGCGAGACGCCCATCGTCGGCCTCGCGCCGGCGGTCGGGAATGCGCTGTTCCAGGTGACAGGGAAGCGGGTGAGATCGATGCCGATGGGAGCGGGATAGGGTTAATCTGCTCAGCGCCGGGCTAGACTTCAGCGCTTTGTTTTTCCCCGCGCAGCATATGTCGCTCGGAACAATTGCGGCACTGCCTGTGTCAAACTTTTTGAGGCATGAAACTCCGGTGTGCCGCGCTGGCTACAGCCGTTAGCCTGACCAGTTTCGTCGCAATAGTCGCTGCCGATGTCTACGTCCGTGACCTAACCAAGCCGAATGGTGCTGGCCCGTTTTTCCAAATTCGCCGTGGGGCCAAGTGGGGCTTCATGGACGTAACGGGTAAAACGACTATCCAACCGAGCTATGACGATGAGGGTCACTTCTTCAATGGGTTGGCACGGGTTCGTGTTGAGCGGCACTGGGGGTTTATAAACGAGGCCGGTGTGATGGTGATACCACCTCGCTTCGAGGACGCCGGCGACTTTCGTGGAACTCTGGCTCCAGTGCGCGTCGGGAAGAAGTGGGGCTACATCGACCAGAAAGGGCGAATTCTGGTGGCGCCCGCATTCCAGGGAGCGGCTGCTTTCCGGGAGGGTTTGGCGCGAGTCGAGATGTGGGATTGGATTCAGTGCAGAAACAGCGTCGTGTACGGGAAGGAAGATGCGCCCGATTACGTGTACGGCATTCAATCGGACATTCGGCACGGCATGAACAACACGTGTTTTCCGCTGAAGTCCAGGGTCGGCTACATCAATGATACCGGGCATTTTTCAATAACCCCGCGCTTCATCGAGGCGCATGATTTCTTTGATGGACTGGCGGCGGTTCGAACGGACCTTTATGGGAAGTTCGGGTTTATTGATCGTAGCGGGGCAGTAGTGATCGATTTCCAATTCGACGAGGCTCGTAATTTTTCACAAGGGCTTGCCGCAGTGCGCGTGGGCCGAGGAAACGGCTACGGGATCAGAGATCTTGGGCGCTGCGGATTCATCGACCGAACAGGCAAGTTCATCATCCGCGCCCAGTTTGCTGAGGCAGGTAACTTTTCGGAGGGACTTGCTCCCGTGTCATTTTGGGACAGAGACGGTAGAGGCTATATTGACAAGTCCGGCAGACTGGTCATCGCGGCCCAATATACCTGGACGGAGCCTTTCTCCGAAGGGTTGGCGCAAGTGTGCCACCAGGTGCGCCCCACCTTCATGCGCTGTGAGTACATCGATAATAGGGCCAAGGTCATCATAGATTCGGTGCAAGCATTCGGTCCGTTTTCAGGTGGACTGGCGATCGCACACCAGATCAATGAAAGCAATGAGCCAACGGGCCCTTCCGTGTATATCGACAAGTCCGGCCACGTAGTCGCCCCGGCAGAGATCGAAAATCCGCCCTCAATAAGGCCTAATCTCCGACAACCTTAGGCTTTTGGCCGCCCGGTGGAAACAGTCGCAGCAACACGCTGCGCACGGGAAGTGCCGAGTGCGGAATCATACGAGTGAATCGCGACACTTCAGAATTTCGGTGTTCTCAACACGCCGCGCTATACTCAACTCACGTTTGTGCCACGCCTGGGTCGAATCGCCACATTTTGTCTGTCGGTAGTGTCGTGCTGTGCCGCCGCGCCGCTAGCTACCCTGCCCATCACCGAACAATCTCTCGCCCAATTGCGCCAGCAACACCCCCCCGCCTCCGCCGAGGTGAATGATCCGGTTTACAAACGCACCATGAACTACCAGGGCATCTGGCTTCGTGACATATTAAAAGGCCTGAGCGCAGCCGGACATCGCGAGTCCGATATCTACGTGCGCTTCCGCTGCAAGGACGGCTATCTTCCCGGCATGCCGCTGGTTCGCGCGAAAGGAGCACAGGGGTTAATCGCGCTTCGTGACACCAAAGCTCCGCCAGGCGCCGACTGGCAGCCTTTGCCGGGCAATACGGCGGCAACTCCCGGTCCCGCCTACCTGGTCTGGGTTTCGCCGCCGGGCGATCCCGAGGAATATCCTTGGCCCTACCAGATCGTTGCCATCGAACTGGTTCCGTCGTCCGACGCCTTAGCCGCGCTGGCCGGCGAGAGCACCAAAGTAGGTCGCGAACTCTTCATCACACACTGCATAAAGTGCCACGCGATTAATGGAATCGGCGGCACGTTCGGCCCGGAACTGAACTCTCCCTGCAGCGTCACCGAATATTGGAACCCCCACACCCTGCGGCGATTCATCGCCGATGCCTCGAGCGTTCGCGCTGGAACGAAGATGCCCAGCTTCCAGTCGCTCCCCGAGCAGGACGTTCATCTCATCGTTGCCTATCTGCTTTCCATGTCCCGCCACAAAAAGCCCGGCGCTAAGTGCCCGTAGAGCATTTGAGGCCAATCGTTAGTTGGCCAGCCTTCAGCGTCCTGCGGCGATCCATTCATTAACTTCGTCGGCTGTCGGCCGTCGCGTCTGACGGCTCCATGCCGCTTCGATTTCGTCGAGCACCGAACGTCGGCGGGCTTCCGACCAGCAGGGCCATTCAGCGAGCGCCTTGAGTGACCTGACGACCGTCGCCAGCGCCCCTCGAATGGAAAGGGCAGGCATGAACCTGCTGAAATCCTAGCGCAATGCAGGTACAAATTGGGCTTCTCGTCCTGCTTCTTATCGAGCGCTGAAGCGTACAGATTGGGTGCTGACGTTTCAACGCTACATCTCGTGGGCTACGTTCGCTCTTTTCCTCATCGCTGCGGCGCTCTTCCTGTTGCTATGGATAACTCGTCTCGTAGCCACAAACAGCCCGGCGCCGCCTGCCCGTAGATAGTTCGAAAGCGTGCCGCTAACCGTTCCCCCTCACTTCTCCCCGCTATCCAGAAACCCCTTCACAATCGAAATCACCAGGTCCGGTTTGCAGAAGAGCACCACATGCCCGCAACCCGGGATCAGCGCCAGCTCGCCCTTGGGCAGCAAACGATACTTGTCCACCATCCCATACATGGTGTTGTACTCGTCCCGGTCACCCGCCATCACCAGCGCCGGAATCCGAATCGACCGCATCTCTTCCTGCTTGATGTAAACCGGCGTGTGGTACATCTGCTCCAGTTCGCGAATCAGCGGCTCCCATTGTTCCGGGTGCTGCATAACTTTCTTCCGCTGCGCAACGAGATCCGGCACTTCCCTCTGCATCCGCTCCGGCGTCAGCGGCTCGCCTTCGAGCGACGCCAGCGGCTGATCGAACGTGCCCAGCGGTCCTCCAATCGCCACCAGCTTGTGCACCAGCTCCGGATGCGACGCTGCCAGCAGGTACGCAGTCACCGCGCCCTCGCTGAACCCGAGCACATCCACCCGCTCCCCATTCTTGAAAATCGATTGGATCACCGCCGCCGCATCTTGGGCAAATTGCCGGTGCGACAGCGGCAGCGTACCGCGCTCCGATCGCCCGTACCCGCGCGTCGCGATCGCGATCACCCTCCGGCTTTTCGACATCGCCCCGATTAGCCCGCCGAACTCGTCGATGTACCCGTACTCGCCGCCATGCACCAGCACCAGCGGCCGCCCGCCCTCGCCGTACGGCTCGTAATAGATCTTGGCGTCCGCCACCTGGACATAATGCCCCGCCGCGTCGTTAGCGCCGTAATCGGGCTCGGGAGCTGACCGGCACTCAATGGAAATGAGGAGGCAGCAGGATAGTGTGACAAGCGTCTTCTGAAGGATCATCGACTGCGTAAAACGCAAGTGATGTGCCGTTCGTCTCAGGTTCGAAACGCTTGAAAGCCGGTAGCACACTCTGTCATGCATGTCCGGTATTGAGACTAGCCCAACGCGAAATCGGACAGTCAGCCGCTTGTAGTGGCCGGGCACTGCCCGGCCTTCAGGCGATCCCGGACGCGCGAAACCGCGCTCCGAGTCCACGCCCCCCTACTCCCATTTCACCGGGCCCCATGGCTGTGCGTCCGCCCAGCGTTTTGCGTCCTCGATGGTATGAAACTCGCCGCGCCCCGAGCTCAGATAGTAGACGAAACCGTCGGGCGTCTCGGGTATGGGCGCATTCGCATCCAATACGAAGCCGTCTTGCGTGATGAAGCCGCCGGGCGTGGGGTTTTCATCAACCTCTACCCAACGTGACTTCGCGAACTCAGCTGGCCTGGCGCGCACCTCAATCGCTTGAGGCACGGTGCCGTCGTATAACCAGATTCCTCGTGCGACTACGCGAATCTCGAAATCGGCCATCTAGAAACGGTAACGCGGACAAGGATATTCCTCACTCACACCCCCAGCCTCTCCATCGTCCTGCCGCAAATCTCCTCCGGCGTCCCCTTCGCCGTCACCGGCATCAACAGCCCCAGCCCTGAATAGAACTCGATCAGCGGCATCGTGAGCTTCTGGTAGGCTTCCATCCGCACCTTCACCGATTCCGGCCTGTCGTCCTCGCGCTGGAAAAGCGCGCCCGCGCAGTGGTCGCACACGCCCTCTTTCTTCGGTGGCTGTCCCGTCACGTGATACACCGCCTTGCACTGTTTGCACGTGCGCCGCCCGCTCAGGCGCGCCACAATCTCATCGATCGGGAGTTCGTAATTCACCACGGCGTGGAGCGTGATCCTCTCATTCGCCATATGCTCCTTGAGTGCCTGAGCCTGCCCCAGCGTCCGCGGGAAACCGTCCAGAATGAACCCGCCGCCGCAGCTGAGGCAGCCCGTCCGCTCCCGCACCATCTCCCAAACCGTCTCGTCCGGTACCAGTTCGCCTCGCCGCATATGCGCCAGCGCCGCCAGCATGGCCGGCGTCTGCTCGCAATCCGACCGGCTTCCGGCAGCGCGAAACACGTCACCCGTCGACAGGTGGCACGCGCCCAGGCGCTGGCTCAGCAGCAGCGCTTGCGTGCCTTTACCCACCCCGGGTGCCCCCAGCAGCACCAGCCGCCACGGAGCGTCACTGCTCGCCGGAACGGAACATCTGGCCGACGGCCCTTCCAGCCATGCTGCCCGGTCGTTCTTCTTTTGTGGGTCCATGGTCACCGCCTTCAAAGGTATAAAAACGGAGTAAAAATTCTGAAATTCACCTGATTCATCTTAACAAAACACGGTCCGCCCCTTGCCGCTCTCCCCCTGTAACGCTTTCGCTTCATCGCTCACTATCCCGTAGCAAGGAGGAATCGTATCCAATGTCGGGCAACTGGCAGCCACTCGTCAACCAACCCCCGTTTAACACCAGCACCATGATCTTGCTGAGCGATGGTCGCATCATGGTACAGGAGGAAGCCACCGCTCACTGGCACGCTCTCACTCCCGATTCCCACGGGAGCTACGTTCATGGTACTTGGTCGCCGCTGGCCGATATGGCCTTCTGGCGCCGGTATTACGCTTCAGGCTTGCTCAAGGACGGCCGCGTCATTCTGATCGGCGGCGAACAGAGCGGCGCCGGCGGCGATACGAACCTCGGCCAGATCTACGATCCCGTTCTGGATAAATGGGATCCTCTGCCGTCGCCTCCCGGCTGGGCGCAGGTGGGCGACGCCGTTTGTACCGTGTTTCCCGATGGCCGTTTCATGATCGGCGCGCTCCTCTCGGGCGATTGCACCATTTATGATCCCGCCACCAACACCTGGTCTCCCGGCGGCGCGCAGCCCGTTCGCACCAACGAGGAAACCTGGGTGCTGCTTCCCGACAAAACCATCCTCACCGTCGAGTGTTTTGCGCCCTTCCACGCCCAGAAATACATCATCGCCACCAACACCTGGAAAGACGAGGGCGCTCCGCCGGTCACGCTGGTCGACCCCGTCATGAGCGAAATCGGCCCTGGCATGCTCATGTACAACGGCAAGGTCATTTTCTTCGGCGCGGCCGATGACGGCGGCCACGGCAGGACCGCGATTTACACGCTGCCCAACCATCCCACCGGCACCGGCACCTGGACCGCCGGACCCGACATTCCCAAAATCGGCGGCCAGACCATGGTCTGCAACGATTGCCCTGCGGCCCTCATGCCCAACGGATCCGTGCTCGTCGCCGCCGCACCGTTCAAATTCAACGACTGGGGCCAGCCCATTTCCTTCTTCGAATACGATCCGTTCACCAATACCCTTACGCAGGTCGCTACCCCGTCCAATCACAACGCACAGCTCTTCTGGAGCCGCTTCATGCTCCTGCCCACCGGCCAGGTGATGTTCAGCCCCAGCTCCAATAACGTGCAGGTGTACACACCGCACGGCGGTCCCGAGGAGCACTGGCGGCCTGCCATCCACGCTGTGATCCGGCATGGCAATCCCGCCACAACCGGCTATTACCTCCTGAAGGGCACACAGTTGAACGGTCTGTCGCAGGCCAACATATATGGCGACGATTGCTATCCCTGCACCAACATCCCGCTCGTGCGCCTGAAGAACGTCCACACCAAAGAAGTCCACTACTGCCGGACCTACGACTTCAGCACCATGGGCGTCGCCACCGGCCATTCATTGCAATCCGTGCGCTTCTCCACGCACGGCGTGCCGCACGGGCACTACGATATTTGCGTTGTAGCCAACGGCATCAGCTCCCATTGCGCCAGCTTCTGCCACCACAAGCCCGAGCGACAGTGCGGATGCGAATGTGAAAAGCCGTGCTCCTGCGGCTGCCGGGAGACGCGCGAAGTCTGCTGCGGAGAGGAGGATGAAGTGATCGAACCGGAGATTCTTGAGCTCCGCCGCCAGGTGAAAGGCCTGCAGCTCAGCGTGCATCGCCTGGCATCGCGCATTAAGTTCGAAGAGCCCGAGCGCGAGCGCAGGCGCACGCACAAAGACGAAGACGACGAAGCCGCACACAAAGGTAAGAAATCAAAGTAACCGGCTCCACGTACGCCGGATCTCATCCGCCAGCCGGTCCGGATCCGGCGCGTCCAGCAGCACTGACGTGCCGGTCCCGCGCGCCGGTAAAAGCACCAGCCGCCGTCCACCGGCCGAGTAGAGCCGCATCTTCTGCCCGTTCGCCGCGCGAAACCAGCCCGATTGGTAGTGCCCGTTCGCGAAGCCATTGGTGGGCGATATTGGACGCCAGTCTCGTTCAGTCATGAGATCCACCACGCGGACGCGGGCCACATCCACTGACGCCGCCGGCACTGTAACTCCGTAGAACCGGTCATGAATCGTCAACGCATCCGCGGTCACCGTCACCTTCGGCGGTCCCGGCGAATAGGTAAAGACCCAATGCGCGATCAGCACAGCCGCAGCGCCTATCACGGCCCCCATCCACCGGAACCCCGCGCGGCGAGGCTCGATCGCACCCTCCACCGGTCCCCCTACCACACCCACTACCGGCGCTTCCGCCCGGCATATCATCAAAAACCGCTCCACATCGTCCGGGCTGAACACTACGGTTTTCGTTGCGCTCACCAGCACCACCGTCTTCCGGCGATTGGTCACGTACCAGGTACACTTCCCCAGCTTCGCCGTTTGAAACAAGCCGTAATAGCCGAACAGCCCTCCGCTACCCCACCGCCGGATCGTGCGCTTGAAATCCTCTGGCGTTCCGGGCCGCAGTTCGCGAACGTCTTCCAGCGGAATCCGCACCCGCCCTATCAGCCGCCGAACGACGATCGATCGTTGCTCCACCTCGTATCCCTGCGGCGAGTAGGCATACGACAGCCCGATGATCAACAGCCCCGCCGCCATCACCAGCCAGTTCTGCGTGAGATACGCGGCCGCACCCATCATCGCGATCACGATCCCGCTCGTGATCTTCGTCGTCACGTCATAGGAAGCCGAGAAAGTTTGCGATCCGTTGGTGAACACGGTCTGTAAATAGTTTTGCATTCGGACCGGCCGCTCGGAAATTGGCGTTCATACGGCTCTTGCCGTAAGCCCCGCCCGCACCCCCGCTTCCACGCGCATACTGAATATTGATGAAAGTTCCGGCCACCGAAACGCCTGCAGCGTCCGCCCTCTTGACCGACGCGGCCGATCGCGCCATTCGCTACCTCGAGGAAATGCAGGACCGTTCCGTCTATCCCTCTCCCGAAGCCGTGCGTGCCGTCGAGGCTCTGGGCGGCCCTATGCCCGTCGAGCCCCAGGATCCGGGCAAAGTGCTGGCGCAGCTCGATGCCCTCGGTTCCCCCGCCACCGTGGCCAGCGCCGGCCCGCGCTACTTCGGCTTCGTCATCGGCGGCTCGCTTCCAGTCGCGGTTGCCGCCAACTGGCTGGCGACCGCGTGGGATCAAAATGCCGGGCTGCGGATCGCTTCGCCTGTGGTCGCGTATCTGGAAGAAGTCGTGCTGAGCTGGCTGGTCGATCTATTCGGCCTTCCCGCGGGCTCCGCCGGCTCGTGCGTCACCGGCGACCAGATGGCCATCTTCACCTGCCTCGCCGCCGCGCGTCATGCCGTTCTCGACCGTGCCGGCTGGAACGTGGAATCCGCAGGATTGTTTGGCGCGCCTCCCATTACCGTCGTGGTCGGCGAAGAAGTGCACGTCACCGTGCTGAAGGCACTCTCGTTGCTCGGTCTCGGTCGCGATCGCGTGCAGTTCGTGCCCTGCGATTCTCAGGGCCGCATGCGTGCCGATCGCCTGCCGCGCCTCGGAGGCCCTGCAATCATTTGCACGCAGGCGGGCAATGTGAATTCCGGGTCCTTCGATCCAACTGATGAAATCTGCGAAATCGCCCGCGCCGCCGGCGCCTGGGTGCATGTGGACGCCGCGTTTGGCATGTGGGCGGCAGCCACTGCGGAACGGAAGCACCTCACGGAGGGCATCTCCGCCGCCGACTCGTGGTCCACCGATGCTCACAAGTGGCTGAACGTTCCTTATGACAGCGGCATCGCCCTCGTGCGCGAGCCGGCGCACCTGCAAGCCGCCATGTCCATCACCGCGCATTATCTGAATCCAACCGCGGAGCGCGAACCCATGCAGTGGTCGCCCGAAGCCTCCCGCCGCTCGCGCCCCGTGGACATCTGGGCCGCGCTTCGCTCGCTGGGCCGCCAGGGTGTCGATGAGCTCGTCACGCGCTGTTGCCGCCACGCTCTCGCCTTCGCGGGCGGCCTGCGCGCCGCCGGTTACGAGGTTTTGAATGACGTCGTTCTCAACCAGGTGCTCGTGTCTTTCGGAAGTGACGAGACCACGCAGAAGGTGATCGACGAACTGCGCGCTGATGGCACCTGCTGGTGTGGCGGCACCGTCTGGCACGGCAAAAGGGCCATGCGCATCAGCGTATCGTCCTGGGCCACCACCGATGCCGATGTGGCGAAAAGCCTGTCCGCCATGCTCCGCATTGCCGCGCATAGGTAACGGAGCCGCGGCCCAGAGCAAGCGGCCCGCGGAGCGGCCACGAACAATGGAACCTGCCAAGAAGGCCGGTTTTCGGTTCACGCGTAGTCGAATAACGCCATGAAGCCGAAATCCATGTGCAACTGCTGATGGCAGTGGAACAGGGTCTTGCCGGGATTGTCGGCCGTGAAGTCAAACGCCAGCTCCTGGTATCCGCCCAGCATGACCACATCTTTGAGCACGCCCGCCGTCTGCTTACCGGCGACACTGGTCAGCTCGAAGCTGTGCCGGTGCAGGTGCAGTGGATGGATGTCATCGCTGGCATTTCGGAATTTCAGGCGATAGCGGCGTCCATGGCGGATCGTGTAGACCGGTTTCATCGTCTCCATCGAAAACGGGATGCCGTTGAGGGTCCACTGATTGAACCCGCTCAGTGCAGCGTTGCGTTTGACGACGGTGAACTCCATGGTGTCATCGGGCGGCGCCGGCACGGTTGTTTTTCCGAAATGCGTGTAATCCCAGTGAAACGGCTGTGGCTTCACCCACTGCGGCTTACGCTTCTGCCCGGCGTATTCGAGCACGATGGCCATGCCATGCCCGCGGTCATCGTCGGCGAGGTCGCCCATCAGCCATACTCCTGGATGGTTCATTTCCACGATCGCGGAGACGCGCTCGGCGGTACCCAGCCACAGCACCGGAACGTTCGCCGGTGTGGGAAACTGGATTGCCATCGAGCGAAACTACGTGGAAGACGTGGCCTGGCAGGGCAAGGCTGCGGATCTCTGTCGCGCTCGCATTGAGGACGTGGAATAGCACGCGCTCACCCTGTTTCACGCGGACGGGTTCGCCGTGACCGGCCATGCGGCCATTGATGCAAAACAGCTCGTAGCCCACCTCGAAGCCTTTTGTCTTCACGCGCGCTTCCCGGTCTGCCTTCTTGCCCATCTCTTCGAGTTCGGGAACCGGTGTTCCGGCGAGTGCATCCTGCGCCATGTCCCCACCCTTGCTGAATGATGGCAGAAACTCCTTCATCACCAGGAAGACTTCGCGATCGTAGGCGCCGGGATCGTTTTTCGGCTCGACGTAAACAGGGCCGGCTTGTCCCGTGTAGGTGCCGCGGTTGAGGTCGCTGTGGGCAACAACATGAGTGTGATAGAAGCGGAAGCCCGCGGGCTTCGGCACAAACGAAATGCGGCGCTTGCCGTGTGCGGGAACGAAGGGCGTTCCTTCCTCGGCAGCGCCATCCACATCGCTGGGAATCATCTGGCCATGCCAGTGCAGCAGTTCGGGCGTATCCGTGTCGTTGTGAATGTCCACCGTCACGCGTTGCCCTTCGCGGAAGCGGATGAGCGGTCCGGGAAACTGGCCGTTATAAAGCGTGGTGGAGACGATATGTTCGGGTGAAAGCTCGGCGAGTCCTGTGGCGATGCGTATCGTATAGTCCGGTTTCCCGGTTGCAGCCTGGTCGGATGCCGCGTCAACGTCGGCTCCCGCTCCCAAAAATGGGACGAGACCCGCACACTTGAGCATGGAACGCCGATCGATCATCATGGTTCATTCTCCTGCTGGAACAAGACAGGGGAACGGTTCCTGTTCAGGGACGGCCTGATCTGCGCGATTTTCTCAGTCCCCATTCGCGCCTCTTTTCTCCGCGCCTCCGCGCCTCAGCGGTGCAAAAGAGTCCCTACTTCAGCCCCTTCACCAAATACAAATCCGAATTCGCCGTCCGGTAATTGTACGCGTAGGCCCGCCCGTCCGGCGTCACGCACAAGTTCGAGACCTCATCCACCGGCCGCGCTGGATGAATCTCCTTCCATGGCGTCCGCTCGCCCGTATCGATGTTGAGTATAGCCACACGCATCATCTTGTTGGTGTCCGCGTGCATACGAACGTAAATCGAACGGCTGTCCGCGCGCCAGCCCGACGGAATGTCGTGCCGCGTCAGTCCGTGGACGTCGCCTTGCTTGCCGTCCGCGAGCGAGTACACGTGCCACGCGCCATCCGGCCCGTTCGCGAAATAGCGCTGCCCGTCAGGCGACACCTGCGGCAGTCCGTTCCCCGACATATTCTCCGGAGAAGCCGGACGCAGCGTTCCTTTGACGGCGTCCCAGACGAAAACTTGCCATCCCTGTTTGCTGGGCTGCGAACCCACTACCAGGTATCTCTGATCGCCCGGCAGCCAACCCACAATCGCCCCCATCTGCTTCGCCAAACCAGCTACCACCACCGGCTTCTCCTCGCCCGTTCCCGTCGGCCACAACAAGAACTGGCGCGAGGTGCCGTCCGGCGTACGGTAGCCCGTCAGCCACTTTCCGTCGGGAGAGAAGGTCCACGCTTCCCCCTCGCTCATGCGCACCGGCGGCGTACCGTCGGTATGGCCTAGGTAAATGCTGCCGCGGGGTCCGCCACTGGCGCCCTTAGCATTGGCGAGGATCATCGTACCGTCCTGCGAAATGCTCGACAGCTTCGCTGCGTCGAGAATCGAAAGGTCCCGCTCCGCCGTCTCCCCAGGACCCTGGCCCAGGATCCCAACGCGCGTTTCGTTCGTCGTGATCAGCGCCTGCCCGCTGCGCGCCAGATCCTGCAGCGTGATGTGGCCCGGGAAGCGCACCACCACGCGCCGCTTCCCGTTTAATCCCATACCGTAAATCGTGCCTGGGTCGCTCGCGTCGAGCGAGCGGAACCAGATTTCCCGGCCATCCGGAGTCCAGAACAATCGCGCGTTCTCGGCTGAGGAGAGTTGGCCCGATACCGCCCCCAGATACTTGCGTTCGCCGGCGCGATTGATGATCTGGATTCCCACGCTGCTGCCCTGGTCGTAAACGCAGAACGCCACACGCTCGCCATCCGGCGAAATGCGCAGCCCGAAGGCCGGCCATTCCGATTTCCAAAGCACCTTGCCTTCCGGAAACTCCAGTTGCCACGCTCCGTTGACCCGCCGGGTGATCGCGGCAGTGTTGCCATCGGCCGTCCAGTCGCCCGCCATAACGTGCTCGAGCAATTCGCGCGGCTGACCTCCGGTCACCGAACTGCGCGCCAGGATCCCCGACCCGTCCGGGTCGAATGGGCCGACCAGCAGGGACAGTTCTCCGGAAGTCGTTGCCGCCAGGAGCTGGCTGTTCTCCGGCATCATCAGGTCCCGCGATTCAGGGTTACCCGGCGTTACCAGGTACGTGCGGCCCGGTCCGCCTTCCCAGTTCGCCGTGTACAGCACGGCATCGCCGACAAACCGCGCTCCCGAGATATCCCCCTGGCGAAACGTGAGCCGCTGGAACTGCGGCGGATCGTTTTTGACACCCCTGCCGGCCAACAGGTACCCAGCCGCCAGAAGTACTATGGCGCTTCCGGCCAGAGCGGCAAAACGAACCCATTTCAACCGGGACGCCGAGGCAGATGTTGCTGGTAAAGACTGGCTGCCCGACATGTTAGAGATCGCGCGCAAGGCGAACGCCAGGTCCGCGGCTGACTGAAAGCGTTGCTCCGGCCGCTTCTCTAAACATCGCCGGACGATAGCTTCAAGCGCTGGATTTTCAAGCGGTTGTGGGTCATCTTTGAGAATCGCGCTGAAGGTTTCGGCGGCCGATCCTCCACGGAACGCTCGCTTTCCAGTGGCTAACTCATAGATAATGCAGCCGAAACTGAAAATGTCGGATCGCCGGTCCACGGTTTCGCCCCGCGCCTGCTCCGGCGACATGTAGCCCACCGTCCCCAGCACCAATCCGGGCTCGGACAGCACCGCGGTGGCGGTTTCTTCGTCGTTCGATTTGGGAACCTGCTTAGCGAGGCCGAAATCCAGGATTTTGGGACGACCATCGGCCGTAACCATAATGTTTTCAGGCTTTAAATCCCGATGTACGATGCCTACGCCGTGGGCGGCGGCAAGCCCGTCGGCGATTTGAGCCGATAAGTCCGTCAGTTTCCGGCTACTTAAAGGCCCACGCTGGATAATCGCTCGAAGTGATTCCCCTTCAACCAGTTCCGAAACGATGTAGGCCTGGCCGCCCTCCGACCCCACGTCATAAACTGCGACGATGTTGGGATGGTTGAGGGCACCGACGGCTTTGGCTTCCGCCTCAAAACGCTGGCGCCGGTTGGGGTCGCGGGCCAGGTCGGGGGGCAAGACCTTGAGGGCGACGAACCGGCCGAGGCGGGTGTCGCGCGCCCGCCAGACCTCGCCCATGCCACCTTCGCCAATTTTTTCAATAATTTGGTAACTGCCCAGGGTCCGGCCGACCATTAGCGGGAACTATACCATGGCGGCGAAAAAATCCTCAAAAAAGCTGAAATCGGGCCGATGAGCAAATTGGAGGCGCCTAGCCTATGTCGATCAGTGGTGTTGGATTCAGCGCCGGTGCAGTTGCCAGCGCATATCAGTCGCAGCTTCAAAATCAGCAGGCTCCGGCAAAGCCCACGCACAATCAACCGACGGAGACGACTCCGCAAGGGGACCGGGTGCAGCTGAGCAGCGCGGCCAAAAGAGCGTCGTCGGGTGACTTGGACCACGACGGCGACAGCCGTTAAGTCTTGAGGTGGCCGGCTTAGCCGTTCACCTCGACTACTTTCGCAGTCCTCCCACCAGGGTAAACACCGCCTCGTCGGGCAAGTCGAGCTTTACCACCCCGCCATCGTGGGATGACACCGTCGCGACCTTTTTGCAGTCCAAAAGCGGCGTCGTCATATAGAGGTCAAAGGGTTCGAACGCCTCGGCCTCTTTGAGCACGACCTCCACTTTATTCGGCCCTCCTTCTTTCACCCCGACCACCACCATACTGTTAGCACCGCCATCAAAGAAGGCCGAAACGGTAAGGCCCGCGGTGTCGCTCATCGCGCCGATGCGCTGCGCACCGGGTTTCACGAAGTGGTAGAGCTGGCGCGTGGCATAGTAACGTTTGCGCGGGGCGTAGATGTGATCCGCGCTGCGGAACAGGCCGTAGAAGGTCAGGCGGCGCGCGCATTCCTCATAATCGTCGAAGGCATCGAAGAAAAATACAGCATTGGCTCCCTGGTTGAGGGCGGTAAGAGCCCTGCGGTTGGAAGCGAGCGAGAAATGCTTCCAGTCGTTGGCGGCGGTCTTGTCCTCGTCGTTGAGGTCGCCATATTCGGTCAGCCAAACCGGCATGTGGGGGTAGCTGCTCTGAGCGATGCGTTCGACCTGGGGGCCGACCGAGTTTTCGCCGTAGGTGTGATACGTGAAGGCGCCCACCTGTTTCATGAGCTCTGAGTTGGCGAGGATGGGAGTGGTGTAGTCGTTGGTGATGACGGCCTGATCGGCGGGGGTGAGGCGAACGTCACCCAGTCCCTCTTTCTTGAGACGCCGGGCCACGGCCGCGAGCACCTTGGGAGCCTCTTCGGGGTCGATGCGCGGGCCCTCGGGCGGATAGCAGTCGGTTTCGTTAAACGGGCTGAAATATTCGAAATCGATTCCGGCTTTATTGCGCGCGTACATAACCATGGAGACGACCATTTCGGCGAATTCGTCGTACATGGAAGGCTTGAGCGCGCGCTGTTTGCTTTCGGTCTTGCAGACTTTGTGCTTGGGCGGGGCCCAGTGGTCGTCCAGCATCCACTCGGGCACAGGCCCCATGATGCCGATGACGGGACGGATGCCGCGCGAGTTCAGAAAGCGCAAACCGTTCCAGGTGGCCTCGAAAATGGGTGTGGAATAGCGGTCGTTGTAGTATTCCCAGTTCATGACGTTGGGGTCGTCATTGTCGTTGGTTTCTTCCCAATTGCTGTAGACGAGATACGGCACGACGCGGAACATGGTCGCCCCTAGATCTTTAATCAGCAGATCGAACATGGGCTTTTGGTCATCGCGGAAATAAGGACCGGTGTAATTCACGCCGAACCCCTGGATGAACTGGTAACGCTCCGACGGAGCAAGCGTGATCCGGGCAGAGCCGGGCGGCGTGGCCGCGTAGAGCGTCGCGCCGAGGATGAGGCATAAGCAGAGAGAGCGGACCGGCATGTTCCACACTTTAGCGTATGACGCAGGGCAACCGGGGCGCAGTTCGGGAAATGCAGCCGATATGGCGAGGGGCGACTGCCGGGGCCTTCTGGCTGCGGAGAGAAATGCCGCTGGGGTTTAGCCCAGGAACGGAACTTTTGTAGCTAAAGGCGGACGGATTTCACAATTTCCTGAGTGCGCTTTGGAGTGCGCCAGCCGCAATGAAGAACTAAATGGGTCTCGAGGCGAGACAAACAACACCGTGAACGTGGGTGTTAGTCGCAAATTACTAATGCGAGGCGGCGCAGATGTCGCACGGCACCGTGCTGATGAAAAAGCAAAAATTTCAGGACTTAGCAAAAATCCGAAGTAACAATCGGACACTTATGTACTAAGCCATACTTAGTTTCCTCATTACTGCCTAGAGTTCCTACCCTCCCTTGCGTCATAACTGAATATCTTAGCGGGGATCGTGCGATTTAATCTGGCTACGTAATATTCGTTACAACACCCGTGGAAAAGGAGGGTCTGCTATGTTTCCAGTGCCATGGCCTAATGGAGGGAAGTAGTCCCGGTAAGTGACTTGAGTACAATGGGAAATTGGGCACGCCACAGCGATCAGCGTGGTAGAATCGGGCGACGGAGCCGAGGATGGACGCTCCTACTTTCGAGCTAATTCGCCGGTGGCTGTGGCTTGCCAACACTGTGTTGTGTGTCGTCCTTCTGGTACGGATGGCGGCTCTCAAGCTGTCCTCTGCCTACAAGTTTTTCCTCGCCTCGCTGGTATTCTCGATCATTCGGTTCGCGCTTTTGTGGTGGCTTCCTGTAAACTCTGACAGATTCATCAATTTCTGGAAGTGGACCGAGCCGATAACCTGGCTATTCAGCACTCTAGTTGTGCTGGAGCTGTGCACCCTTATTTTCAAGGAATATAGGGGAATTCAGGTACTGGGGCGCCGCACCATTTACGCGAGCACGGTAGTCGCCATGCTGGTCTCGCTGATCCTTATTCTGCCGACCTGGAGGCAATCGGACCAGCCCATGATGGCTATTCCCCGGTTTCTCCTGGTGGAGCGCGGCGTTTACTCCGCGTTGGTGATCCTGTTATTTCTCTTGCTGGTCTTCCTGGTTTTCCTTCCGATTCCTTTGAGCCGCAACGTAGTGCTGCACAGCGTATTGTACGCGGCATTTTTCCTGGCGGGATCGCTCGGAATATTTATAGCGGGCAAAACCAGCCAACAGACAGGAATTATCGTGAATACCTGCCTGATGGGGGTTGCGTTTCTGTGCCTGGTGGCCTGGATTGCGCTCTTGAGCCGCGCGGGCGAAACCAAAATTGCCACTATTCCCAAGCCGCTTCCGTCGTCCTACGAGGAAAAACTGGTGGAGCAGCTGGCGAGCATCAACGCCACGCTGTTGCGAGCCAGCTCCAAGGTGGACTCGGGACTAGTGAGCAAGTAAAAATCCTGCCGCTGCCGGACGTTGGCGTTCTGAAACCGGCACCGCTCCCTCTGGTCGCGGCTCAGTAAGGCCCGCCCGGATCAGAAGTTCGCGCTCGCCGAGGCCGAGGCGGCGGTGGAATTCTTCAAAATCACACTGACCGATGCGACTGCGCTGATGTTGCCCTGCGTCGCGGTGAAGGGCAGTACCAGGATGTATTGACTGCCGAATTGCGCGGACTGGGTACTCGAGAACCACTGTTTGCCCACCGCGCTGAGGTCGATGATGGCGCTGGTGGTCTGCAAGGTCGATCCTGCCGTTGGCGTAAAGGTGAGATCGGCCTCGGTGAGCTCGCGCGGCGAAGAATAACCGGTGACCTCGACCTGGAAGCTGTTGGAACCCTTTACGATTTTGACCGCGGTGATGACGGGGGCAGACCGGGCGATGGTGATGGTGCGGGGTATGGCGACGAGTTGCGAGCCTCCGGCGTCGAGCGCAAAAGTGACCGTGATAGTCCCGGCAACCGTGCCGGTCTGCAGGGCGATCTGTGGGGCGCTGAAGACCGCGCTGGTCTTGCCGGCAGAGATTTTGAAAGACGCCGTGTCGCCGCCTGTGGAGAATTGGATGGCGGGATCATCGGCGGCCGCGACGGCATCGGGTTTGAAAGTTAGCGAAGCGGTACCGGTAATGTCCAGCGGGTAGGGCGACGTCAGGGTGATTCCGAAGCTGATCTGCTGCGCTGAGGTGGAGGTTTCAGGCAGCCCGTTGATGCTCACCTGTGGAAGCGCGGGCGGCAAAATCGCGATGGAAACGGCGAGGGTGGCCGTTGCGCCGTTGGCGTCTGTTACCTGGACGGTGAAAGTGAACGGTCCAGCGGATGTGGGCGTTCCGCTGATGGTGCCGTCGGGCGCCAGCGTCAAACCGGGAGCGATGTTGCCTGCGGTTACGCTCCAGCTGTAGGGCTGGCGTCCTCCCGCGGCGGCGAGAGCCAGAGGCGTGTAGGGCTGGCCCAGCGTGCCGGCAGGGAGGGTGGCGCCGCTGGTGACGGTCAAGCCGGAGCCGATGGTAAGAGAGAATTGCAGCGATGCCGTTGCGCCCGTGTTGTCGGTTACCTTGACGGTGAATTTGAACGTGCCGTTCGCGGTTGGAATGCCGCTGACCACGCCGCCGGGGCTCAGCCCGATACCGGCGGGAAGGGTTCCCGAAGTGACAGACCAGCGGTAAGGGGGCGTGCCGCCGGCCGCGTTCAAGGTTTGCGAGTATTGGCTGCCGACCGAACCCGCGGGAAGCTGCGCGGTGGTGGCAATGACCAGGCCGGCAGCCACCGTCAGGTTGAATTGCTGGCTGGCCTGATGGCCCGCGCCGTCCGTAACGGTCACGACGAAAGTAAAGGTGCCCGCGCTGGTGGGCGTTCCAGCGAGTGTGCCGCTGGAGGGATCTAGCGCGAGTCCGGCGGGAAGCCCGCCGCTATTGGCGGCCCATTGATAAGGCGGCGTGCCGCCGGCAATTCCCAACGTGATGCTGTACGGCACACCGACGGAACCGTTGGGCAGGGCGGGCGGAGTGGTAATGCTCAGGCTGGCGCTGATATCGAGCGAAAACAGCTTGGTCGCGGTAGCGGAGGCGCTGTCGGTGACCTGCACGGTAAACGAGTACGGTCCCGCGGCCGCAGGCGCTCCGGAAATCAAGCCGGATGAAGGATCGAGGCTCACGCCGCCGGGCAGCGAGCCCTGCTTGATCGACCAGCTATATGGAGCAGAGCCTCCGGCAGCGTTCAACGGCTGCGAATACGTCGCGCCGATCGCGCCGTTCGGCAGCACGGGCGCCGTGGTAATGATAAGACCCGCGGCGACGGCTATGGAAAATTGCTTGGTGGCGGTGTTGGAAGCGTTGTCCGTAACCTTGACGGTGAAGTTGAAGGAACCGGAAGCCGTGGGAGTGCCGAAGATGGATCCGCTCTTGGCGTCGAGCGCCAGACCGCCAGGCAGGCCGCCGGCGGTGACGGCGAAGGTGTAGGGCGCAGCTCCTCCTGCCGCGGCGAGCGTGACGGTGTAGGAGACGCCGATGGAATCGCTGGGCAGCACGGGCGCCGTGGTGATGGCGAGGCCCGCGACCACCGTCATGGAGAACGCCTTGTTGACGGTGACGGAGGCACTATCGGTGACCTGGACGGTGAAGGTGAAGTCGCCCGCGCTGGTAGGCGAGCCGCTGATGGCGCCGGACGACGGTGCAAGGGTTAGGCCCGCGGGCAGGGAACCGGACGTAATGCTCCAGGTGTACGGAGCATTGCCGCCCACGACGACGATGGATTGCGCATACGCAACCCCAACGGCTCCGCCGGGCAGCGTAGGCTGCGTGGTGATGGTGAGGGCGGAGACGATGGAGAGCGTGAAGGCCTTGGTGGTGGAGAACGAATTGTTGTCGGTGACCTGGACGGTGAAGCTGAAATTGCCGACGCTGGTGGGCGTTCCGGAGATCGTGCCACTGGACGGGCTCAGCGTCAGGCCGCCGGGCAGGGAACCGGCGATGGCCTGCCAGGTGTAAGGCGACGTGCCGCCGACAGCGGTGAGGCCCTGGCTGTAGGGCGTGCCGACGCCGCCGCTGGGCAGCGCGGGCTGGGTGGAGATCGCGAGCAGCGCGGCAATGCTAATCGAGAAGGATTTCGCGGCGGTGACCGAGGCGCTGTCGGTGACAGTGACGGTGAAGGTAAACGTGCCGCCTGCCGTGGGCGAACCGGAGATGGTACCGCTCGATGGGCTCAAGTTGAGGCCGCCAGGCAGTGCGCCGCCGGTTACTGAGAAGGTGTAGGGCGACGTGCCTCCGGCTGCAGTGAGAGTTTGGGAATACGCGTTGCCGATGGTGCCGGACGGCAGCGTGGGGGCATTGGTGATGGTAAGGCCCGAGGCGACGGTGAGGGTAAAGACCTTGTTCGCCGTGACCGAGTTGCTGTCGGTGACCGTGACAGTGAAGTTAAACGTGCCGTTGGCGGTGGGAGTGCCGGTGAGCGCGCCCGAGGTCGCGAGGTTCATGCCACCCGGCAAGGAGCCCGAGGTTACCTGGAAGGAGAAGGGTCCTGTGCCGCCCGCCGCCTGAAGGCTGAGTGTGTAAGGCTGGCCGATGGTGCCGTTGGGCAGAGTGGGCGCGGTGGTAATGGTCAGGCCCGCGGCGACGGTCAGGGTGAACTGTTTGGTGCTGGTGACGCTCTTGGCGTCAGAAACCTGGACACTAAAGGTGGCGGTGCCGCTGGATGTCGGCGTTCCGGAGATCGTGCCACTGGCTCCATCGAGATTGATGCCGGTGGGAGGAGCGCCCTGGGTGATGGACCAGGTGTAGGTTCCCGGACCCGTGCCATTGATAGCCGCGAGAGTCACCGGGGTGTAGGCGACGTTCACCGTACCGTTGGGAAGCGTGGGCGCCGTCGTAATGGTCGGACCGGGATTGACGGTGAGAGAGAAGGCCTGTGAGCCGGAGCCGCCGAGGCTGTCAGTGACCTGAATGGTGAAACTGAACGGACCCGAGGCTGTTGGGGTGCCGCTGATCGTGCCGCTTCCCGAGTTCAAAGATAAGCCGGCTGGAAGTTGAGATCCGCCGGCGAGAGCCCAGGTGTATCCACTGCCGCTGCCGCCGGAGGCGTTGAGGGTCACGGTGTAAGACGCGCCGGTCTCGCCTGCGGGGAGAGTGGCGCCAGTGGTGATGTTTGGCCCGCTGTTGACGGTCAACGAGAAGACCTGGGTTCCGAAGCCACCGACGCTGTCGGTGACCTTTACGCCGAAGCTGATGGGTCCCGCTGCGGTTGGCGTGCCGCTCACCAAGCCCCCCGCACTGATGGAAAGCCATGCGGGCGGTGCGGGCGCGCCAGCTGACCATGTGAAACCTGCTCCGGACCCGCCGGACGCAGCCAGTGTCTGCGAGTAGGGCGCTCCGACCTCGCCGTTGGGAAGATTTGCGGCTGTCGTGATATTTGGGCCGGAATTGACGGTAATAGTGAAAACCTGCGTTGCGAATCCACCAGCGCTGTCGGTTACTTTGACGCCGAAGCTGACGCCACCTGCGGTGGTAGGCGTCCCGGTTAGAGTGCCACCGGCACTTAGCGCAAGCCAGGCTGGAAGCGCCGGCGACCCCGGAGACCAAACAAAACCCATCCCCGTGCCGCCCGAAGCGGCGAGAGTCTGTGAGTATGGAGCGTTCACTTCACCGTTCGGCAGGGTCGCTCCAGTGGTAATAGTCGGGCCGGGATTGATGACCAGGGAAATGGTTCCCGTTCCAGAGCCGCCGGCACTATCAGTGACTTGAACGCCAAACGTGAACGATCCAGTAGCTGTAGGTGTACCGCTTACGACGCCGGCAGGGCTCAACGACAGCCCGGCGGGCAATGGCGGATTTCCGGGTGACCAGGTATAGCCAGAGCCAGAGCCTCCGGAGGCCGAAAGCGTTTGCGTATAGGCGACATTGACCTCACCCGCGTTTAACGAGGTGGTGGTGACGGTGGGAGCGGACGCGATGGAAATACTAAACGGTCCGGCGTTCAGAGAATTACCGCCGGAGTCCATGGCAGTGACAGTGAACTGCACGGACGGAGCCGCAGAAGGACTCGGCGTACCGCTGATAACGCCTCCGCTACTAATCGAGAGTCCACTGGTCGGTGCCAGCGTCGATGTCCAAGTGCAGCAGTTGAAAATACCGCCTTCGATAGCCGTAAACGCGGGAGCCGTATAAGGAACACCAACCTCGCCGGAAGGCAGGGCAGGTGGGTTGATGTTGTTGATTTGTCCCCTCGCCACTCCCCCACACACCATCAGCGCCGCGAGCGCGCATCCCCACTGGATCGAGAATCGTTTCATGGCGGAGTCTAATGGGGCGGGTTGATGCTCGGCGTGCCGGGCGAGAGCACGGTCGCGGGAGGCGTCGTCACGCCTCCGGCCGTCGGAGTGGAAGATCCTTTATGCCCCAGGGCTGCGGCGGCGCCGGCGGCGGCTGCGCCACCCGCGATGGCGAGGATCAGCAGCATTTTTCCATTCCCGCCTTTGGCCGCGGCGGGCTCGGCATTGATCTGGGCAACCACGGCGTTGGCGGTCTGCGCGTGATAGGAAGCCGTCACGCGGATCTGAAAACGCCCTGGGGTGGAATTGGGTTTGAGTCCGTGAGCGACGGCCTGACCTTTATCGTCGGTCTGGACGGTGAGCATTTTGGAATCGTCGGCGAAGCTGCCGCCGGGACCGGAATCGGGCAGCTGGAACGTGACGCTGGCGCCGACAACGGGCTCGTTGTCCTCATGCAGCACCTGAATGACGGGTTCTTTAGCGTGGTGCTGCTGAATGTTGTTGATGGCGCCCTGTCCTTCCTGAACGGCGATCTTGATGCTGTCGGATTGTGCCTCCGCGGTGGCGGCGAGCATCGAGAAGATCAGCGCCGGGATGAGGAGGGCGTTCAGCAGGGTTCCCGCGCGTCGCCGTTGTTTCGCGCGAATCGACGCGGGCGAACGAGGGGGTCGCGATGGGGGAGAATGGCGCATGCAAGGCAATTTAAGAGCTTAATACAAAGTCAACGCAAGCGCGTGGGGAGAAGTACTGTACTAAACCTGACACTCGGAGGGCCCGGAAAGAGCGAACTGGTTAAAGGGACATGATTTAGACTAAGCTAGGCAAAGCGGAACATGGAACCAGCGCCAGCGCCCACCAGCGTAGAAGGGGCTTCTTCGCCCCTGGCTGAACACTCGCGCGCCATCGACTGCCCGGTGTCGGTACTACAGAACCTAAGGTCCTCGGTACTGGAACGTTTCAATGCCACGCCGCATGGCGGGGGCGAAGTCAGCGGGGTACTGTTCGGGACGCGCAATGGCGACGAAGTGCGGATTACGGCGTTCTGCGCCTGCGCGGAGGACAGCGGTCTGCAGCAGTCCGCGGCGCTCACCGAAACGCAGCGTGCCATCACGTCGGTGATCGCGGCCTCGCGGGATCAGCCGGAGCTTGCCGGATTAGAGCCGGTGGGGTGGTTCCGCGCGCATCCGCGATGCCAGTTGCCGCTCGATACCCGCGATCTCGAAATCGCCAATACCCTGTTTCCGCAAATGTGGCAGGTGGTGCTGGTGATGCGGCCGGGCAACTCGGCGGCCACGCGCGTCTGCTTCTATTTCCGGGAAACCGAGGGACCCTGGACGACAGACTGCACGGTTCGGGAATTCACGATGCCGGCGGGTGAACTGAGTCCATCGCGGGATTTGCCGGCGGTGATTCCCGAGCCTTTTGACGAGAATGGGCAGCCGGGGGAGCTTGCGCCGGGCCTCGACACGCTGCTCGGGCCGCCGGAAACGCGTGAACCCAGGCGGTTCCCGGTGTTTGCGGTGACCGTGTGTACGCTGCTCGCCATGGCCGGCGGCATCTATTACTGGTATATGCGGCCGCAGCCGCTCGGTCTACGCCTGCAAATGACCGATAGCGCGGGCCAGGTCAGGATCGCGTGGGACCGGATGGCGGTGCGCAACGCGCGCGTCGGCTACGTGGAGATCGTTGACGGCGGCCAGACGGAGCGCGTCGATCTGGATGCAGGCCAATTACAAATCGGATACGTCAATCATCCGCTGCGCTCCAACCAGATGTCGGCGCGGCTGGTTGTGGTAGGAGAAAGCAACACGCCGGCCGAGGAAGTGACTCAGTTTACGGCTCCGGCTGGAACGGTTCCTGCCGCGGGCACGGAGACGGCGGACGCGAACGCGAATTCCGAAACGGCGCCCGAGAAGACTCCCGAGATGGATGTGCCGGTTCCGGTGGATACGGCGGACACGCCGGAAGACGTCTCGGCTCCGGTGCCGCGCGGGAAGTTCCAGCCGCCTGTGCCGGACCGGCCGAAGCCGGCGGCAATCGACCAGGCGCCTCCTCCCGAGGTGAGCGGTCCGGCGCAGGTGGCGCACAATGCTCCAGTACCTGTGGTGCCGCAAACCGTGATACACACCGAACCGCCGCCCGAGAAGCCCGCGCCGGAGAGGACCGATTCGGGACTGAAGCTGCGGCCGGCACCGGCCAATCCGGCTGCAACGGCGGCGACAGCTCCGGCGCAGAACGCCGCGCGCCCGGCGGCGCCTCGCGCGCAGGCGCAGCCCACCTCCGGCCGCGTCATCTGGATCGGACGGCTGCAGAAGAACCAGCCCGTCGTCATCGCCAAGAACAGCCTGACGGGAACGCTCATCGGCGATTTTCCGGGGCGGCCGTTTAAGTTCAGCCTCTCGCCGGGAGACTTATCGAGCGACGGCATCGTCTTGTACAGCTCGAACATGCAGTATGCGAATACGGTGGTCGAGCCGCCGAGTTCGCAGAACGGCTGGAACAGGACGAGCTACACGTGGAACCCGAAGCTTGCCAACGACGTGACGATCGAGGAAGTGCCGGGGCCGCAGAACGGCTGGAACCGCCTGGCATTGCGCTCGAAGAATCCCAAGATTTCCGTAATCGTCATCGACTGGACGGTGGTGAACGGAGCGCCGGGGTTCTAGCGGGGCTAGAGCGCGAGTCCAGCCGCAGCAGCTTCCGAAGCGCCGGTTAAGCAGAACCTGCGGTACATCTCTCCTGCCAAAAAAAAACGGCGCCGGCGGGGAGCCGGCGCCAAGGGAGGTGCCTAGACCAGAACTTATTCGAATGTGTAGCTGATCCCGATCATGGGAACGAAATCGTTCAACCAGCCGCCGATGTTGGTCGGGGGCACGGGAGTGATGACGCCCTTGGGGAACGGGGTCAAATAATCGCGGATTTCGGCGCGCAGCAGCAAGTGCTGGGATAGCTGGAGTTTCACTCCGCCGCCCACGCTGATCATGGGTTCGACATCCTGGGATCTGGTGAGCAGCGCGAACTGTTCCAGATTCTGAAAGGCCTGCTCGGTGCCGGTGCCGCGATAAATTTTCATGCCGCCGCCCACAGCGAGAAAGGGTTGAAGTTTTCCGGCGTGACGAACGCGCGGATGCAGAATCAGGTCGTAGCCGATCACGTGCGACTGTCCGCTGAAACTGGCTGTGGTGCCGCCGGACGAAAGCCGGAGGCCGTTCATCTCGAAGGCATAGCGGAATTCACCGCCGATGCGGCTGCTGGTGTTGTAACCGACGACGGCGCCGAATGCGGCTCCCGGGCCGAAACCCGCCGAAGCGGTTCCCGCCGGATTGGTGGCATCGACGTTGCGATAAAAGCCGTAGCTGGCCATGCCGCCGACTTCCCATTCCTGCGCGGCGCTGATGCCTGCGAACAGCAGGCCCAGCGTAAGTCCAAATGTTACCTTTTGCATATCTTCTCCCGTTTAGAAATGCAGTCCTTTCGTGATCGCCGCGGCTGGTAGCAGCGACCGGTGCTTCTATTTCACGACGCGTACCGAGAGCTGGGTCACGCCGCCGTTTTGACTAATGACCAGGGGGATGTTCAAGCCGGTGGGGACATTGCTGGGCACTTTGGCCGTAATCGCATCGACACCCACTTGTCCGGGCGCGAGGCCCGCGTACTGGAGGCTGAGGGCCACGCCGCCCAGGGTCACGTCCGGCAGCGTGGTGGCAACGGCCGCCGGTTTGGAGGGCGCAGCGGCGCCGGTTTTGACTGCCGGACTTACGCTGCCGAGGCCGGTGGCATAGATGGTGATCGTGTCCTTGGTGTGGATCGGATTCGACAGCGTCACCAGGGTGTTGTTGTTGTTGCGGAAGACTGTGGCGATGCCGGTTTGCGGTCCGGCCGTGCCGCTATGGAAAATCGCCGGCGCATTCGGCTGCACGGTGAGGTTGAGGGTCCGCGTGCTGCCGCCGGGAGTGTGGAGCTGTAGGGTTGCATTGCCTTCCACGTTCCAGGGCAATTGGGCGGTGATCTGCCTGCTGGAGACCAGAGTCATGGGAATCGGCGCGCCGTTGACCATCAGGCAGGTGTCGCCGAGCAAAGTAGGCCATGGGGCGGAACTGGCCGTCTTGGTGGAACTGGCCAGACCCGAACCGAGAAGAGCAATCAAGCCGCCGGGTGCAATCGGGGTCGTGAAGTCGGCGGCGTTGACCACGGATCTCAGAGAAGGAGCCGTCACGGCGGCGGCATAGTTCCACGGCACCAGGGTGAAGCCCGAAGTGGTGAGTGAAACGAAGGCGCTGTGATCGGCCAGGGGCGCGAGCGTGCGCGTGAAAGCGGAGAGGGCGCCTTTAGGCGCGACCAGCGGCGCCTCAACCATTTCCACGGGCTGTAAAGCGCCAACCGTATTCGGAGAAAGCTGCTCGATGACGCCAGGCGAACCCGAGACCGAAGGAGCCGTCGTGCGATAGCCCTTTTGGCCGAAGAATGCCGCGCCCGAAGAGGAGCCGATCGAAGAATCCAAGGTGCCGGTCATGACCAGCGACTGGTTCAGCACGTTATTGTTGATGACGAACGTGCCGAAGTCGGATGCGCCATGCGCGCCCGAAAGCTGGGTGAAATCTTTTCGGCCGGCCACGAATGCGTTGGAGCTGGAGTCATACAGATACGTGGTCCCGTCGGCGCCGGCGGCGAAAATGTAGCGCCCGCTGGGTGACGAGGACAGAACGGTATCGATATTGATGTCGTTCTTGAAAATGCCCAGGCTGGGCAGCGCATCCGCGGTGCGATTCGGCAAATTGACTTGATCGATGGTGTGCGTGGGGCCGGAAACACGGTTCGCCACCAGGATGGCGCCGGACGAGACCGCCACCTGGCGCGGATAGTGGCCGGACGGCATCGCCACCGGAACCGACGGCTTCAGCGTATTCAGATCGAACACGTAGAGTAGCTGCGAATTATCGTGTCCGACGAGCAGATAATTGCCGTCCATGGTGATGGCCATCGAAGTCGGCGTATTGCTGGTGCGCAGCAGCGCGATTTGGTTCTGGCCGGTGGAATCGAATACGTACACTTCGTTCTGATCCTGGCGCAGTACGTAAAAGCGGTTGCGGAACGGATCGGCCAGAATATCCACCAGCGTTCCCGGAACATTTACGAAGGTTCCACGCTGCTCGGGGCCCTGGCTGTTGATCAGCACGCGAATCGGATCCGGATTGTTGATCGCGCTATTGGATGAAATCGCGATCTGCGCGGTGACGGTTCCTGGTTGGTTCTGGAAGACGGCTGGATCGACGGTCACCGTGATGGTGGCCGGAGTGGTGCCGCCGTACTGCGACAGATAAATGCCGGGGACGGAAGGTGTAAGGCTAAAGTCGGTCTGATTTCCGCCGGGATCCAGAATGGTGACTTGCTGCTTGTTGACGGAGCCCGCGCAAAGATTGCCTCGAAAAACCAGGTCAGACTGGGAGGCCTGCACGCGGTTTTGCGAATTCAGGTAGCCGACCGGGAACACGGTCACGCCGCTGTCGGAGACCGAATACAACATGTCGTTCTTGGCGGTGAGCACGGATTTGCCGGCGAGGTTTTCAGCCAGTTGCAGGTTCGCCTGAACCGCCAGGTTGTCGGCGGCGACGACTTGCAGGATAGGCGGCGCCACGGAACCTTGTGGCGCCGAGCTGGAAGGAGAAGTGGGCGGGGCGGCTGAAGATTGCTGCGCCGTAGCTTGGGGTATTTGGGCGTAAATAAGCCCAGCTGAAGAATTGATTGCGGTGCTGCCGATATTTAAGGTGCCCGCGGCGTTGGCAAATTGAGCCGCCCAGAGTCCGTTGCGAATCAGAGACCAACCGGCGGTAAAGGAGCTGCCGTCGGCACTCACGCTCACCGCGCGCGGTCCCAGTGTGGGCGTGGATGTGTAGCCGACCACCGCCACCGAGTGATTCAAAACGTTGTACCGGAAAAAGAATTGATCGGAAAGACCGTAAATATAGAAGCCATTTGCCGAGACATTGAGCGAGGTCGCCACAATATTGGTGGGGAAATTAGCCGGCGCGACCGGCAGCGAGTGCGCGGTGATATTGGCGATGGTGTCGATTACCGTGGTTTGACCTGTCGTCGGATCAAACAAAATGAAATTGGTGTTGGTGACGATGAGCGCCAGCCCGTCGATGCCGAAGGCGACGCCGAGCGGGGGATCGCCCAGGGCGAACGTCTGGATGGCATTATTCTGGCGCAGGTTGATTACACTCAGCGCGTTCAACGGGGACGACGGCGACGAAAAATTACCGAAATGCGCCACCACCAGGTAAGTGCCGTCCGGAGAAAGGGCCAGCGATCCGGGATAGGGCGCTACGCTGATGGAGGAATGGATGGTGTTGTCGGCGAGCGACATCACATTGATCTGGTTTGCCGTGAAATTGGCGATGTACAGCAGACCACGTGGCTCGTCGAGAGCTATATCCGAAGCTTGTCCGCCGATGGGCACAACCGTGCCGAAAGTCGCGGCGGAAACAGGGGTCGCCATTCCGGCGGCGAGCACAAAGCTCAAAGCCGCGGCAGCCAGGCAGACTCCCAGACGGAAAACCACGCTTTTGAAGGGGCGTGAGCGATTCATAGAACGTGATAACCTCGCGGAATAAATGAACATTATTCCCCTAGAATTGACCCTGTAAATGTAGCATCATGGTGATGAATTGCAATAGCAAAAATAGGTAGCAGAGTTTTCCTGCCATCGGTTAACACGCCCGATATATCAATACTTGACAGTAAATTAACCCGTTTGTATAGCTTTAAAAACGGCACTTTTCAGCTATACTGACGTTCCGGGACACGCCTGTGGAAAGGCGCGTCTCGTTGGCGGAAAAATTGCGATGCTTTCTAAGAAATTAAAAATAAAAAGCGCTTTGATTATCGCTTCGTTGGCGATGGCCGCCGGTTTGCCGGGGCAGACAACCAGCAGCGTGCGTATCTACACCAACCCGGTGGGCCTCACGTTTTCGGTCGACGGCCAGGGTTACACGCAGCCCGTGACGCTGCTTTGGCCGCAAGGCAGCAAGCACGTGATTTCGGCGGCGAGCGTTCAATATCTGGGTGGCGGTATATCCCAGGCACAGTACGGCCTGGGCAGCCCCCTCAGCAACCTCGGACCGATTTTAAATTTGAGCAACGTCACCGCCGATCCCAATCTCACCTTTATCGAACTGCCGTTCACCATCAATTACGGCGTCACTTTGAGCTATTTCGCCTGCCCTGCAGATTTGGCCTCGACCACCAAAAACTGCACGCAGCCTCCCAATTGCCAGCCGGGCAAGCTTTGTGAAGCGCCGGGCTTTGTCCTTTTGAACGGCCAGTATTTTTATGCAAACGGCCAGATTTACGTGGGCGCAGGATCGCAGGTGGTTGCCGAAGCCCATCCCAACCCGGGGTGGACCTTCGCCGGTTGGCTGCCCGTTCCTGGTTCAGGGAACAGCAGTCAGGCGTTTCAGAATACGTGGACCGTCAATAACCCCATCATTCTTTACCCGCAGTTCGTTCAGGCGCGCTCGGTTGCCGTAACCGTTCAATCCGTGCCCGCAGGGCTGCAGATGCTGGTGGATCGCACGCCTTATTTCGCTCCGGTTCAACTGGAATGGGCGCTGGGCAGCACGCACCAGCTCGGCGTCATCTCTCCGCAATACGATCTGCACGGTGCGTTGTGGGTATTTGATTCCTGGAGCGACAACGGCGCATTTTCGCACACGTATACGGTGCCGCAAACAGGCTCCGGCGCAATAACCGTGACGGCGAATTACACCACCGGCACCCTCACCACATTTCAAACGACTCCCGCCGGCTTGTCTTTGACCGTCGATGGTCGCCAAAACTATCCGAACTATACCTTCGCCTGGGCGCCGGGAAGCACCCACACGGTGAGCGCGCCGGCCACCCAGGTGGACGCCAATGGCAACACATGGGCGTTTCAAAGCTGGTCGAATAATGGCTCCGCAACGCAGCAGATTGTTGTGTCGGGAGTAGCGACGAATAATCACTACACGGCGGTTTATGCGCCGGGCGGCATGGTCAATATCAGCAGCAACCCGGTCGGGGTTGCCATGCAGGTGGACGGGAATGCATGTGCCACGCCTTGCAGCGTGGGCAAGGCGGTGGGAGCCACCATGCGCATTGCCGCCCCCATGTCCTCGCCGGCTAACCAGGGAACACGGCTCGATTTCCACGGCTGGTCCGACGGCGGATCCGCCACCCGCAGCGTGACAGTCGCCGCGCAGCCCACCAATCTGGCGGCCACCTATAAGATGCGCTATCAGTTGCAGGGTGTATCCGATCCCCCCAATGGCGCCATCTGGCAAACTACGCCGTCGTCACCCGATTCATTTTTTGATCCCAATACGCGCGTCGAGGTGTCCGTGACTCCTAAGCCCGGCTTTCAGTTTCTGGACTGGGCCGGCGACGTGAGCGGCTCGTCTCCTGCAGCCCTCGTTGTCATGAACGCGCCACACACCGTGCGCGCGCAACTGAATCCCGTGCCTTATATCGCGCCGGGCGGCATCATGAACAGCGCCATGGAAACGGCGAGCAAAGTCGCGCCCGGTTCGGTAGTGTCGGCGTACGGCATCAATTTGGCCTCAAATCATTTCACGTCAACCGCCGCTCACCTGGCCACGACGCTCGACAACGTCACGGTGAAGGCCGGCGGACAGGCAGTGCCGCTGTTCTTTGTTTCGCCTCAGCAAATTAATTTTCAGTTACCCTCGAATCTCTCGCTGGGAGAGCACTACCTTACGGTCCATGTGGATGGAAAGCCCGATGCCACCGCGCCATTTACGGTAGTACGCAATGCCCCCGGGCTTTACGGAACCACCGTCAAATCGCAAACCTTCGCGGTTGCCGCGCATCAGGACGGCAGCGCGATTTCAGCTGCCAGCCCCGCACGCCGCGGCGAAACGGTTTCGCTGTTCGGAACCGGTTTCGGTCCTTATAGTTCCGAGCCCGCAGATGGCGTTACCGTTCCTGCCGGAGCCAAGTACACCTTAATTGACGCAGCCAGGATTCTGGTGGGCGGTGAGGAAATTCAGCCCGTTTGGGCCGGCGCGGCGGCCGGCAAGGTCGGCGTAGGCGTGGTTCAATTCAAAATTGACGACGCTATTCCGCACGCCACCAACATAACGCTGAAGCTTCAGGTGAACGAAGCGGTCAGCAACAGCGTGCTGCTGCCCGTCGAGTAAGAGCCAAAGATCCGGTTTCGCCTCCGGCGCGGATGTCACGCCGGCACAATTCTTGTTCTTCGCATCATTGCCGGCTCGTGCTTTTGCCTCTCCCCAACAGGCTTACCCGGCTACGGTGAAAACGCCACGCGCTGTGAATGTTCCCCCCGCCTCAACAAAGCGGAGTGGAGAACCGTCGCAGACAAGGGCTCTCGCCTAACCCGGCATCTCTCGCGCCGCTTAACTTACGCGATCGGGCGGCACTGCCAGGATCACTTCCACCTTTACAGGATGTCCGTCGACCACGGCGGGACGAAACTCCCAATAAGGAAGGTATTGTAGAACGGCGTCGGTGAGAGGTTCGCGCGGCGTATTGCTCGCGAGGATTTTCATGTCACGCAAGCGCCCGCTCTCATCCAGGAATCCGTGCACCAGCAGATAATCGCCGCCGTGCCGCCAGTCTTCCGGGGGACGGACCGTGACCGTGGGGTACGGCGCGGTGATCGGCTCCGGATTTCCAAGGCTCACCAGGCTGCCTGTTTGTGCGGGTCCGGCGGCGTTGGGCAGGCAATACTCCATGATCCATTCCTTGGGCGCGCCTACTTGCAGGTAGACGGTGTAGATCGGTCTGCCCGACAGCGCATCCGCTCCTTCCGAGAAGGATTCTGAGTTGGAGGTTTGCACCACCACTACGTCAAAAACTCCTCCCGAGGGATGAATGACTCGCAGGGGTGTTCCATTGAGCCCTGGTGGCGTCAGCAATCCAAATATGCGGCTGTCACCCGCAAGCGAATGCAAGAGCTCCGGCGAACTGGGCATATCTGCGCCGCCCGCGGGTCCCTCGCCGGATGCCGGTTCGCTCACGCCGCCGCTGTTGCCCGGACCGTCACCCGCGCCTGGAAACCCGAATAGCGGGGCGGAGCCCGGCAGTCGCGCCATTTGATTTCCTGCTGGAACAAATAGAGCTTTTAACGCGTCGGTCAAGGGAGCCGGATCGGGCGACACCGCCATTACATGGACCGGGTACCCTTGAAACGGATCGATCGATGCCGGCGCGGTGGGATTCGGCGAGGTATCCGCCACCCGCACGGGCATGGTGGTAGCTGCGGGAGGCAGGGGAATGCTCGCGGGCGGCGCACTGGGCGCCGACGCTACGCGAATATCGCCGGTATTCAATTCACGGTTGGGGGCGTCCAATCGCGGCTTGGAATTGAGCTTGGGCGCCTCGAGCTTCGCCGTCAGGTTTCCCGGCGTTACCGGATGCTCCGGCGGCTTGGCCTGGTCGCTGTCCCAGAATAAAAGATCGGGCAGACGCTTATCCACGGAGGGCGGCAGGTCCGGCGGCATTTCGGCTTGCATCACCGTCTGGGCGGCATTTTCGCGTACCGGAATTTCGGGCAATTCAAATTTACGGGGCTCCGCCTGCACGGGAGGTGGCGGCGTCATCATCGAGAACATTCCCCCGGCCGGATCGGCAGGGGTTTGTGAGGGCGCCTGGATGGACTTTGCCTCGGCTGCGCCCGCTTCGGTGTACCTGCGCAGATCCTTCCGATGCACGGCTACGTGCGAACGCCGAGTCAGCCGTGCGGTGGCTGGTAAATCATGGCCCGTGGCCGGCGCCAGGTAGATATGTTCGGGAAGCCGGATGACCAGGGCGTGGCCGGCAATCCGCTGCGCCATGAACTCGTCTTCGGGCGCGGCAAACAAATCCGAAATAAGAAAAAGGAGGCTTAAAAGGAGCGCGTGAGAGGCAACCGAAAAAAAGAACAGGTGCCAGCGCGGCTTAGGCCGCAGCTCCAAAACAGTAAATAAAGGTAGGTCGTCCGCTTTGGGCCGGGGTTTGCCCGTGCCCAACAGCCACGAAATGACCGCCAGGATGAGCAACGCCGGCATAACTTCTCACTCTCCCGGGTGAGGAAGTTCGCCCGACTAGCTCGCGTTCCGCAGACGCGTCGGCGGGGCCGACATCCGCAGCGATGATTTTTCCAGGAACAAAGCGCGCAGGTCCTGCAGAGGCAGTGTTTCCGGAATGGAAGAGCGATCCGCAGATACCGGCGCCTTTTCCAGGGTGCCGTGACCTGTCGTCAGGTTCTTCAATCCATAAAGCGCCAGCTCGAACCGGTCTTTTACGCCGACTTTCTGGAAAAGTCGCGATAAATAAACCTTGACCGTTCCTTCTGAGATCAGCAGCATCGACGCAATTTCCTTGTTCTTGAGGCCCTGGCTCAGCAGGCTGACCAGTTGCCCTTCCCGCTTGGTGAGCGCGATGCGCTTGGCCGAGAGGAAGCTGTCCGTCAGCGCTTTTTCAAACCAGAACTCGCCCTCGTTGACGCGCTGCAGACATTTAATCAGCAGCTCCGAAGGCAGGGTTTTGCGCAGGATGCCGCGGACGCCCAGAGCCATGGCTTGCAGCGCCAATTCCGTAGAAATGGAGTGCACCCAGAGCACGATTTTTGCGTTAAGCGAAGCCTTTTTCAGCTCGCTTAATATGCTGAAAGTAACGTCAGACGTCAAATCAATCAGCAGGATGTCGGGCTCACCGGCATCCAGAATTTCCTTGAGCTTGACAGTGCTCGAGCAGACGCCTGTGAGCTGGAAGCCTTCTACACTGGCCAGGGTCGATTCCAGGCCCTTGGCCAAAATCGGTTCATCGCTGAAGAGGAGCGTGCGTGTCATTTCGTACGTCAGAATATCATCGCTATTAACTATAAAGCTAGTGATTTTTTGAAATTTTTTATAATTTATTTTTTAAATAAGCCGGTAGTTAATTTTCAAAGGCTTTCGCGCCAGGCTCCGCCGCCGGTCTCTTGCCTGCTTTTTCTGCATTGTTTTCGATAACCTTCGTGTATAAAGGGATGACATCTATTTTCGGTATTGATCCCCACCCCATAACCAATTAACCTGCTTAAGTATCTGAATTTTATCGCATGAATAGGCGTGAGAATCCCCGTATGGATGTGAAGCTGAAATGCCATGTGGCCCCCATGAAGACGTCGCCACAGGGCTTGTCTGGCATCACGGAAAACATCAGTCGTAACGGCGTGCTCATGCTCTGCGCTGAGACCGTGGCTGGCGAGCAGCCGCGCGTGGGAGAGGTGGTTACCGTCGAAATCGAGTTGCCGGAAAATCCCGTTTTCGGCCGTAAATGCATTCACTGTCAGGCCACCGTCGTGCGGGTTTCGAGTGACCCCGGCCAGCCCCTTCGCGTGGCGTTTAGCGTAAATCAGATGAAATTCACGGAATATGGCAACCCCGCTGCCGAATTGCAAGAATTTGAGGCGAGCGCGGGAATTGTTCCAGTGTAATCGTGGGCGTCATGGGCACACAAATACTCGCCAAGGTCGATTAACATGGAAGCGCCCAAGCCTCAATTCTTTGTCCGCCTGCTGCCTTCGCTAACGGATGTGGCCTTCCTCATGCCGCTGGCGTTCGTGTTTCTTCGCATGGGCGGCGCCACCGGAATGCTCGGCGATGGCGATACCGGCTGGCATCTGAAAACCGGCGAGTGGATTCTGGCCAACCGTCGCGTTCCCGATCAGGATATTTTCTCCTACACCAAGGCTGGCCAGCCCTGGTTTGCCTGGGAATGGATGTGGGATCTTTCGTTCGGCTGGCTGCACCAGCACGCTGGAATGGCGGCGGTCATCCTGGCCAGCATGCTCGTTCTTTGCTGCACCTCCGTGGTGCTGTTTCGCCTGGTTCGCCGGTCCTGCGGCAATGCGCTGCTCGCCATTGCCATCATGTTCCTGGTGACGGGCGCCTCGGCCGTACATTGGCTGGCGCGGCCGCATTTATTCACTTTGTTGTTCGCGGTAGTCTTTTTCGCCGTCTTAGAGCGCGTGCGATCAGGTGACGCCCGGCTGCTGTGGTGGCTCCCGGCGCTGATGGTCGTGTGGACCAACCTGCATGGCGGTTTCTTCGTCGGGCTGATTCTCATCGGCGCCTACGCGGGCGGGGAATTACTCCGCGCCCTGTTCGAAGGCCGGAAGGAAGTCGCGCGCCACGCGCTGCCATACCTTGCCACAGGCGCTGGCTGCCTCGCTGCCACGCTGCTGAATCCGTATTCGTACCACCTGCACGCCCACATTTTCCAATACCTGACGGATCGCTATCAGTACAAGAACATCATGGAATTTCAGTCGTTCAATTTTCACCATCCGGTGACGGTGTTCTTCGAGCCCATGCTGGTGCTAGGCCTCGCCGCTGCCGTCTGGAGCCTGGCGCGCCGCGATTTCGTCCACGCGCTGCTCGTCGTCGGTTGGGCGCACCTGGCCTTGGTCGCTGTGCGCAACACCCCTATCTTCATGATGGTCGCCGCCGTGCCTGTAGCCGGCATGCTGCAGCATCTGCTGGAGAGCGCGCCGTCGAGCGATCTCGCGCACTGGTTTCGTTCTGCCGCCGCTCACGTCACGCGGTTCGCTCGAGATTTCGGCGAAACGGACTCCATCCCCCGGCTGCACCTGGCTAGTGCCGCGGCTGCCTGCTTCCTCGCCGCTCTCTTTTATGCCCCCAATGCTCCGGCCATGTGCCGCGCCGAATACGACGCCGCCCGTTATCCCGCAAAGGCCGTCGAGCAGTTGCGTGCCGGCGGCGCTAATGACGTCATTTTCACCGATGATGCCTGGGGCGGTTATCTGATTTACCGCCTCTACCCGGCACAGAAAGTCTTTATCGATGGAAGAAGCGATTTTTACGGCTCGACCTTCAACGAGAAATATCAGGACGTCATGAAGGTCCGCTACGACTGGGAGAAGTATCTGGACCAGTATCACGTAAATGCCATCCTGCTTCCCGTCGAAACGCCCCTGACCACGACACTCAAAGAGTCGCCGCGGTGGCGCGCCGTCTATGACGACGGCGTGGCCATCGTGTTCCGCGCCACCGACGCGCAGGTCAGCCGGAGCAACGAGTTTTCCGCCGTATCCTGCGGCGGGAAAGATCGTGATCGTGAGATCACGAAACCACAACACGTGATCTCACGATCACTTAATCAACCACTAGGAGTGAACCATCATGAAAACGCTGCTGTTTAATTTTGTTAAGGATGAGCAAGGCCAGGACCTGATCGAATATACGCTGCTTCTGGCTTTCGTGTGTCTGGCGTCTGCCGCGCTGTTCATTAGCGCCGGTGGTAGCGTGGCCGGTATCTGGACTGCCACCAATACTCGTCTGGCCGCGGCCAACACGTCCGCCAGCTAAACACCTTGCGAGGGGCATGAACCACATGCCCCTCCGCTGCTCTGCTGTTGAAACGCTTTATTCGAGGAGTCTGATCAAGTGAACCAAAACCGCAGCCGGCAGCGCAACCACGTAGCCGGAAACCAAGCGGACGGCGTGCTCCTGTTCACGTCGCGTTCACGACAACATGCTGCATTTGAGTGGAATTAAGGAGGAATAAACCCATGCTGAGACAGTTCATAAAGGATGAGCAGGGCCAGGACCTGATCGAATACACCCTGTTGGTGGCGTTTGTTTGCCTGGCTACGTCTGCTTTGTTTGTTAGTTCCGGAGGGAGTCTATCGGGGATCTGGACCACTGCCAATACGCGTCTTGGCGCAGCCAATACGTCGGCAAGCTAATACGGCCTACCGGCCGTCGCAGTGGCACCAGTTCGGCGCCCTTTTGGCCTTGGAGCGGGAGATCCAAGGCCGGTAGTTTCCGAGTTCTGAAGATGCAGAACCGGTGGTTAGAGTCGCTCAGAAAGGTGAAAAATGAACCAGCGTCTGTTTTCTGTGCTTATCTTTGCATTCGTCGTTTCCGCCGGAGCCAGCCTTTTGCTCTATCGGCTGATTGCGTCCCGGGTCGCCAATGCGAAGCCCGCTGCCACCACGCAGGTGCTCGTGGCGGCGCGAACCCTCGAGCTCGGCACTCTGATTCGCGATTCCGATCTGAAAATGACGGACTTCAGCGGAACCCTGCCTCATGGGGCGCTCATGCATAAAGAAGATGTCGTCGGCCGCGGTGTCGTGGCCGCTATCTATGAAGGCGAGCCGGTTCTGGAAAACCGCCTGGCCGCCAAAGGCGCCGGCGCCGGACTGGCTGCTACCATTCCCGCCGGCATGCGCGCGGTCGCGGTGCGCGTGAATGAAGTCGTGGGTGTATCCGGCTTCGTCGCGCCCGGCATGCGCGTGGACGTGCTGGTTGCTGGGCAGCCGCCCAACAACAGAGCCGATGTCGGCACCGTTTCCAAAACCCTGCTCCAGAATATCGAGGTCCTCTCCGCCGGCCAGAACTTCCAAAAGGATTCGGAAGGAAAAGCCGTCCAGGTGCAGGTGGTCAATCTCCTGGTCACGCCGGAGCAGGCTGAGCTGCTCGCCCTCGCCAGCAACGAAACCAGAATCCAACTTGTTTTGCGCAATCCGTTGGACACTCAAACCACCAAGACCCTCGGCGTGGCCATGTCCGGCCTCTTCGGTGGCCCCATCCGGCCGCCTGAACAGGCTGCGGCTCCCAAACCGCGCAGGATCGCCGAGCGCATCACTCTGCCTTATCCCGTGGCTCAGCCCCCGAAGCCGGCCCCGCCGGTCACCGTGGAAGTCATGAATGGCAGTAAGCGCGTTGAGTCCAAATTCCCTGCTGCTGCGGAGAGCGTCCAATGAGAGTCTCAAAACTGCTTGGAACTATAACGAGTACCTGGCTGGGCGTGTGCCTCACCCCCCTGGCGCAGGCTCCCGCGTGCGGCGCCGAAGCTGCCGTGCCGGCCGTGAAGTCTGTCCAAACTACCTCTGCGGCCAGCGTCCAGGAGGGCCATCCGGCGGCGGCGCGCGACCTGTTCGTTACGGTCGGCAAATCGCTCGTGGTGGATAGCCCCGTCAATATTCAGCGCGTTTCCGTCGCCAACGGTGATTTGGCCGAGGCTCTCGCCGTCAACCCGCGCGAAGTCCTGGTGAACGGAAAAGCCACCGGCGAAACCAGCATGATCATCTGGCAGCAGGGCGGCAACCGCTTGTTCTTCGACCTTACCATTCGTCCCAGTAATTCCAAGGTCAGCCTGCTGCAACAGGAAATCGACCGGGAAATGCCCGGCGAGGATGTCAAGGTTTCCTATGCCAATGAAATGGTTTTCCTGCATGGCACGGTAAAGGACCTGACAGCTTCCGATCGCGCCGCCGCCATCGCCGCCAGCCTTGGCAAAACCGTCAACCTCCTGAAGGTCATGGTTCCGCCCACCGAAGCCCAGATTCTTTTGAAGGTCCGGTTCTATGACGTCGACCGTTCCGCCGTTCAAAATCTGGGACTCAATCTCTTCAGCACCGGCGCGACCAATACCATAGGCCGCGTCACCACCGGTCAGTTCGCGCCGCCGTCGATCACTCAGTCGCCTACCGGTCCGCCCACGATCACGTATTCCGACCTGTTGAACATCTTCCTGTTCCGGCCCGATCTGAACCTGGGCGCCACCATCCAGGCGCTCGAAACGCAGAGCCTGTTGCAATCGCTCGCCGAGCCGAACGTGCTCGCGATCAATGGCAAGACGGCGACCTTCCTGGCCGGCGGTGAGTTCCCGTATCCCACGCTGCAAGGCGGAGGCGGCGGGCTCGGTCAGGTCACCATTCAGTTCAAGGAATTCGGTATCCGCCTTAATTTCACTCCCATCATCACGCCGCGTGGAACCATCCGCCTTCACGTGATGCCCGAAGTCAGCTCACTGGACTTCTCCAACGGTTTGATCTTCCAAGGCTTTAATATCCCTGCTCTCAATACCCGCCGGGTAGAAACGGAAGTCGAGCTGGAAGAGGGCCAGAGCTTCGCCATTGGAGGCCTCCTCGACAATACATTGACGCAGACGCTGAGCAAAGTGCCGGGCTTGGCCAACATCCCGCTGTTAGGAAAGCTGTTCGAGTCGCGCGCCATTAAGAAGGCCAATACGGAGCTCCTGGTCATGGTAACGCCGGTGCTGGTGCGGCCGGTTCCCAAAGGACAGCCGGTGCCCGAGATCAAGATGCCGAAGGAATGGCTGAAGGGTCCCGCCGGTGTGCCGCAGCAGCCCGGTATGGATGTGACCGGACCGGTGCCGGCGCGCCCGCCCAAGGATTCCGTGCCGATCGAACAGATGATACAGGCGCAGCGGCCCATGCCGCCTCTGCCAGGCTCTGCCATTCAGCAGCAGGCGGGACCGGGATCGCAAATTCAGTTCGTGCCCATGCTGACGCAGCCTGGACAATCGCCACAACCGGTTGCGCAGCCATCAGCTGCTCCCGCCGCTCCTGCTCCATCCGGAGGAGGATCGGGAGCCAACCAGTAGATGAGGTTTGTTGTTGAGGACGTGAAGTGTATCCGCTAAACATTGGTTTAGTCATCGAGACGAAAGAGCTGTGGGATGAAGTCCATGCCACACTGCAGGAGCTGCCCGTCCGGCTCGTGATCGAACAGCATGAGCTGGGCGATCTGGCGGAACTCCTGGACAAAGTCGAGAGGCTTCGTCCGGAAGTCATGATTCTCGAAGTCATGAAACTCCGGCAGCCCATGGAACACGTGGTCGGGCGCATCAAGGCCACGAGCGCTGATCCCATGGTTATTGCGCTTCACCCCACTGCCGAGCCGGAATTGATTCTGCAGGCGCTGCGTGCCGGCGCCCACGAGTTCCTGCATCCGCCGGTCAAATCCAGCCTCAACCAGGCGCTGGAACGGAAATCGGCGGAGCGTAATAAAATGCGCGACCGTATGCGGTCGAAGGGCCGGATCATCGGCTTCCTCTCGGCTAAAGGCGGCTGTGGCGCGACTACCATCGCCTGCCACATCGCCGCCGAAATCGGCCGCCTTGGCAAGCATGTTCTGCTCGCCGACATGGATCTCGACGCCGGAATGGTGCGATTCCTCATGAAGTCCAAATCGCCTTATTCCGTGCTGGACGCGCTGAACAACCTGCATCGTCTCGACCAGAACTACTGGAATGCGCTCATTTCCAACGGCCTGCCGGGGCTTGAAGTGATTGCCGGCCCACAGGCCCTCGCATCGCGCCAGCAGCCCAGCCAGGAGCAGCTCCTGAACATGCTCACCTTCTGCCGCGGGCAGTACGATTTCTCCGTCGTCGACCTCGGCCGCTCGCTCAACATGTCGGCCATGAACGCGCTCGACGAAATCGACGAAACCTATCTCGTCACCACGCTGGACGTTCCGGCCCTCCATCAGTCCAAGCAGATCATTCAATCGCTGTCCAACGTCGGTTACGGCAAGGAGCGGCTCCGCCTGGTGTTGAATCGCATGCCGCAGCGGCTCGACGTGACTCCTGACGAGCTCGAAAAGATGATGTCGCTGCCCGTATTTGCCACGCTGCCGAATGACTATCCCTCTCTGTACGAATCTTATTCGGAAGGTTCACTCCTCCCCGCAAGCAGCAGGCTCGGAAAAGAATTAGCCCGCATGGCCGTCAAGGTCGGCGGAATTCAGGAAGAGAAGGGCAAAAAGAAGTTCTCGCTCTTCGGTTAAGAGACCACATCCATGTTGACGGAAACGGTACAACGCACGGGAGCCAATCGAGAAGCCGGCTGGGTGAACCGCCTCTTCGCGACCGAGGGCTACACTCCCGAACATCAGGAGCTGAAATTCACGCTCCACCGCAAGCTGCTCGATCGCATTAACCTCGAAGCGCTTTCCGCTATGGCGGGAGAGCGCGCGCGCATGGAAATCCGTGCCGCCGTTGCCCGGCTCATCGAGGAAGAGAAGACCCCCCTCAGCCTGATGGAAAAGGACCGCGTCATCGAGGAAGTGCTCGATGAGGTGTTCGGCCTCGGACCGCTCGAGCCGTTGTTGCGCGACCCCACCATCTCGGACATCCTGGTCACCACACCGCGCCTGGTCTACGTGGAGCGCGCCGGTAAACTGCACCGCACGCCGGTCGAATTCAAGGACAACGCGCACTTGCTGCGCATCATTGAAAAGGTCGTCTCACGCGTCGGCCGCCGCGTAGACGAATCTTCGCCCCTGGTCGACGCACGCCTGCCCGATGGGTCGCGCGTCAACGCCGCCATTCCTCCCGTTGCTGTTGATGGTCCGCTGCTCTCCATCCGCCGCTTCGGGCGCGACGCGCTATCCGGCGACGACCTGGTCAAGAAACTCGCCATGACCGAGGGCATGCTGCAACTGTTGCAGTGTTGCGTCAAGGCGCGGCTGAATATCGTGATCGCCGGAGGTACCGGCGCCGGTAAAACTACGCTGCTCAACGTGCTCTCCTCCTATATTCCGGAAGATGAGCGTATCGTCACCATCGAAGACGCTGCCGAGCTGCGCCTGCGTCAGACTCACGTGGCCCGCATGGAGACCCGGCCGGCCAACGTCGAAGGTCAGGGCGCCATCCGCATCCGTGAGCTCGTGGTCAACGCCCTCCGTATGCGCCCCGACCGCATCATCGTCGGTGAGTGCCGTTCCGAAGAAGCTCTGGACATGTTGCAAGCCATGAACACCGGTCATGATGGCTCGCTCACCACGGTCCACGCCAACAACCCCCGCGATGCCATCGGACGTCTCGAGGTCATGGTCGGCATGGCCAACGCTAATATGGGCATCCGGTCCATGCGCCAGCAGATCAGCTCCGCCATCGACATGTTTGTGCAGGTCTCGCGTTTTAGCGACGGTACGCGCCGCATCACGCACATTACCGAGTGCGTCGGCATGGAAGGCGACCTGATCACCATGCAGGATATCTTCGTTTTCGAAAAGACCGGCTTGACCGACGCCGGGCGCGTGACCGGACGCTTCCGCGCTACCGGTATCCGCCCCAAATTCTACGAGCGCCTGCGTGCCTCCGGTATGCAGTTGCCCGCTTCCATCTTCCAGACCGTCGTGGAGATCTCGTAAAGAGGACGCGCTATGGATTCCTCGCTACTGCCGTTTCTATTTGCATTCCTGGTGCTGTTTGTCGTCGTCATGGTGGCGGCAAGCGTGGCTTACAAGTACTGGGACAACAAGCGCAAAAAGCAAGTCAGCTCCATGCTCCAGGATGGGGATGAGAAGGCCCCGGAAATTTCCATCACCAACCTTCTGATGGAACCCACCGACGACGGCCGCTCCGTCATGGAGAAATTCATTGAAAGCCTCGACGTCATGCAGAAGTTGCAGGCGCAGATGTCGCAGGCCGGCTTGAACTGGACGCCCAACAAGTTCCTGGTGATCTCGCTGGTCTGCGCCGTCATCGGCGGCCTGCTGGGATTGCGCTTCTCGGTTCTCGGCGTGGGCACCTCATCGGTCGTCTTCGGGCTGTTGCTGGCCACTCTGCCGTACTTCTATGTGCGCCGCACGCGCAATAAGCGCCTGGGCAAGTTGGAAGAGCAGTTCCCTGAGGCACTCGAGTTCCTGGCGCGTTCCATGCGCGCCGGCCACGCCTTCACCATCAGTCTCGAAATGCTCGGGGAAGAGCTTCCCGAGCCCCTCGGCCAGGAGTTCCGCACCTTGTTCAATGAGCAGAATTTGGGTGCCGCGCTCGAAGTGGCGCTGGCCAATTTGACCACGCGCGTTCCCCTGCTCGATATGCGGTTCTTTGCGTCCTCGGTGCTGCTGCAAAAGCAGACCGGCGGCAACCTGGCGGAAATTCTCACCCGCCTCGCCGAAGTCATCCGCGATCGCTTCCGCCTCAAGGGCCAGGTGAAGGCCGCCAGCGCGCACGGGCGGCTCACTGCCACCATCCTGATGCTCATGCCCATCGCGACCATGTTCGCCTTGCTGGTTGTTTCTCCTGGATACCTGCAGGGCATGGCCAAGGATTCCGACGGCAAATACCTCATCGGGTTCGCCGTGCTCGGCCAGATTCTGGGTAATTACTTTATCCGGAAGATTATCAACATTCAGGTTTAGAGGAAATCATGGAGATCGTCATCGCAGTTGTGCTGTTCGCGTTGCTGATGGGGGCCATCACGTTCTACGGCTACCGCCGCTACGCGCGCCCGGGACGCGTCTTCGAACGCCTCGGCGCCCCGGTGCTGGAAGCGGAAGTACTGGGCGGCGCTGCCCTAAACCCCACCCCCGAGGTCGGGTGGATCGTTCGCGTCATCCAGCAGGTCGGCGAAAAGGTTCCTATCTCGCCCGATGATGCCGGCGTCACGCGCCGCGACCTCATCATGGCGGGCTACCGTTCCGAAGCCGCCATCAAGATTTTCAACGGAATCAAGATTACGCTCTGCATCGTCTTCGTCATCTTCGCCTTTTCCGTGCGCGGTGCCATGCCCAACCCCGTGCTGCGCATCGTTCTGATCGCTTTTTCCGGGTTCATGGGCTTCTACCTGCCCGGTTACATGCTCGATAAAAGGATCGCCAAGCGCCAGACGACGATCCGGCTTGCCCTGCCTGACGCCCTCGACATGCTCGTCGTTTCCATCGAAGCCGGCCTCGGTCTCGATCAGGCCGTGCAGCATGTGGGCCGCGAGCTGCAGCTCAGCCACAAGGAATTGAGCGAAGAGTTGAGCCTGGTCAATCTCGAAATGCGCGCCGGCAAACGGCGTTCGGAAGCTCTCAAGAATTTGGCCGAACGTACCGGCGAGCCCGAATTGCAGAAGCTCGTCGCCATCTTGATTCAGAGTGATCGCTTTGGTACCAGCATGGGCGACTCGCTCCGTTCGCATTCTGACTTTTTGCGTGTGCGCCGCCGGCAGGAAGCCGAAGAGCGCGCCGGGAAGGTGGGCGTCAAGCTCGTGTTTCCCATCTTCTTCTTCATCTTGCCGTCCATGCTCGTCGTGGCGGCCGGTCCCGGCCTGTTGCAGGTCTTCAAATATCTGTTCCCGTTGATGAAGCAATTCCAAGGGTAAGAAAGGAGAACCGCCGAAAATGAATGACATGATCATGCAAACCGTCCTTTGGCTCACCGCAGGAGGACTGTTGGTGATGCTGATGATGCGCCGGCGCAAGCGCAAAGCCCAGCGGTAGGTGGCTTTCCATGCGTCGCAATGATCCGGTCTCGGAGGCCGGCCGCCCGCTTCCTTCTCGGAGGAATGGCACGGGTCTGCAAACATAAGCGCTGCTCGCAGCGTCGCGATTGCGGGGTGGGCGTCGATCCAGCGTCGTTCCTCATGGGAACGAAAACCATCGGCGCCGTTGGCCGGACTTCTGGGCATCGGAGGGAATGGTTCTTTTGGGCTTTGCCGCGCATTCCACCGCCGGCCAGGCCGGTGCCTGCCAAAATTAATGGATCTCACATCCATCATTCGGTTGCAGAATCACGACGGTGGCTGGCCCTACCGCAAGGGCGGCAGCTCGTGGACCGAGCCCACTGTGTTCGCCTTGCTGGCGCAATCCGCTCGTTCAGGTGATGCACAGAGCGTCCAGCGCGGCGTGTCTTGGTTGCGCGCAGCCCAGCGGCCCGATGGCGGTTGGCCTCCCTCGCCGCCGGTAACGCAAAGTACCTGGGTGACGGCCGTCGCCGCCTTGCTGCCGCCGGAGCAATTGGGCCGGGCCTGCCATACGAACGCCATTCAATGGCTCATGCAGCAGACCGGCAAAGAAACGTCGTTCGCTTACCGGCTCCGAACCGAGCTTCTCGGCAATGGAACCGGGTCCGACGAGCCTCACCGCGGCTGGCCGTTCTTCCCCGGCGCTGCAGCCTGGGTCACTCCCACCGCCTTCGGCATCCTGGCCCTGGAAAAGGCCCGCCGCCATGAACCCTCTCCTGCGCTCGATCAGCGCATCTCCGTCGGCCGCGACTTCCTGCTCGACCGCATCTGCAAAGACGGCGGCTGGAATTACGGACGCAGCAGCGTTTTTGGTGTCGAGGCTCCTTCGTATCCCGAGACCACCGGCCAGGCGCTCCTTGCCCTTAACCAGGTCCGTTCCGAGAAGCTGGACAAGGCGCTCGCCGCCGCTCAGGACGAAGCCCGCGCCTGCCAGTCATCCGAAGGCCTGAGCTGGCTGCAACTGGGTCTGCAGGCCCACGGTGCATCCGCGGTACAGCCCGCGCGAAAGCTTGAATGCCGCCATGTGTTGGATTCTGCGCTCAATGTGTTGGCGCAAAGTGCCATTGCCGGGAAAAACGTCTTTCTGGAGTAAAGCTTGAGAACTGGAATCACACGCCGTGAGGCTCTTACCGCCGCGGCAAGCTGCTTGACCTTGACGCGTTGCTCCGTGCTCAGCTCGCGAGCCGCCATTCCACGCGTCTCCATTGTCCGCGCTTCCTATACGCAGGCGATTTATGAAACCGTCCGCCGCCTCCTCGTCGACCACCGCGTCGACGTCCGCGGCAAGCGCGTCGTCGTCAAACCCAACCTGGTGGAATTCGACCCCGGTACAACCATCAACACCCATCCCATGCTCGTGCACGCCGCCGTCGAGGGCTTTCGCGCTCTGGGCGCCGCCGATGTGCGTATTGCCGAGGGCCCCGGCCACCGCCGCGTCACTCTCGATCTCGCCGATGCCGCCGGCTATTTCGAGACCATTCCGCACTTTGAGGATCAGTTCACCGATCTCAACCTCGACGACGTCTCCCAGATTCTCCTGCGCGATCCTTTTTCGCGCCTCAACTCGCTCTATTTTCCAAATACGGCGCTCGGTGCGGACCTGCTCGTGTCCCTGCCGAAAATGAAAACCCATCACTGGGTCGGCGCCACGCTCAGCATGAAGAACTTCTTCGGCCTCGTTCCCGGCTCCATCTACGGCTGGCCCAAGAACGTCCTGCACTGGGCCGGCATCGACGAGTGCATCGCCGATTTTCACGCCGCATTCCCCCGCCACTTCGCCATCGTCGATGGTGTCGTCGGCATGGAAGGCAACGGTCCCATTCAGGGCAATCCCAAGCCCGTAGGCGTGCTCGTCGCCGGACGCGACATGACCGCCGTGGATGCCACCTGCTGCCGCATCATGGGCATCAATCCCGCGCAGATCCGTTACTTGCGCATGGCTGCGGGCGCCGGCCGCCTCGAAGAACAGAACATCCGCCAGATCGGCGAGCCCATCGCCAACGTGCGCACTCCCTTCGAGCTCATCGAGCCATTCCAAAATATTCGCCTATGAGTGCGACCTTGGCAGCGGATCCTATGCACGAGCCCGTCTCGCCCGCGGACCCCGCTGCTACGGTACGCCCTCCACTGCTCGAACGCCCAGCCGTTCGCGTTGCCGTCATCTCGGCGCTCGTCCTCACTCCCTGCTTCTGGCAGTCGCGGATTCAAGCCGGTGACCTCTCCAGCCATCTCTATAACGCCTGGCTCTCCATTCTCATCGGTGAAGGAAAGGCTCCCGGCCTCAGCCTCGCCACACAGCGCACCAACGTTCTCTTCGATTGGATCCTCGCCGGCCTGATGCGCGCCGTAGGGCCCTGGGGCGCCGAGCACATCGCCGTCCCGCTCGCCGTGCTCATCTTCTTTTGGGGCGCTTTCGCCCTCGTTTCCAAAATCTCGCGCTCGCGCCCCTGGTACATCCTCACCTTTCTCGCCATCCTCGCGCATGGCTGGGTCTTTCACATCGGCTTCATGAATTACTACCTGGCTACGGGCCTCACGTTCTGGGCTTTTGCACTGCTATGGAAGCCCACCCTAGTCTCCGCGCTCGCGGCCATTCCGCTCATTCTCCTGGCCGCCGTTGCCCAGGTCATTCCTGTCGCCTGGCTGGCCGGTTGTCTCGCATACACCTATCTGGCCCGGCGCATCCGTCCGCGTATCCGTTTGGTCCTGCTGTTTGTCTCTGTCGGCGCGCTGCTCATGGTCCGGACCTTTGTAATGGCTCACTTTCTTACCCGCTGGGAGGGTACTCAGATCATCTGCATGACCGGCGCCGACCAGGTTTCCGTCTTCGAATCGAAATATCTTCCGCTCGAAATCATCCTCCTCGCCATCTGGTTCTCTCTACTCGTGCGCGCCGTGCGCCGCCGCGGCGAAGAGCGCATGCTCCTCGGCATTCCTTTCCAGCTCTGCCTGATCGGTGCCGCAGCCATTCTGCTCTTGCCCGACGCCATTCTGCTCCCCGGCTACGCCCATCCGCTCCGCTACGTCGCGCAGCGCATGTCTCTGATCTCCGGCGTCACTTGCTGCGCCCTGCTCGGCAGCGTCGTACCCGGCCGCCGCGAAAACTTCGCGGCCGTTGTCCTCACCGGCCTTTTTTTCTCGTTTCTCTATGTCGATACTCGCGCCCTGAACCGCGTCGAGGATCTCATGGAACAAAGCGTCGCCCGCATTCCGCAGGGTTCCCGCGTGGTCAGCGCGCTCTGTGATCAGCGCCGCGATATCAATCTCCTCGGCCATACCATCGATCGTGTCTGCATCGGACGCTGTTTCAGCTACGCGAATTACGAGCCGCCGTCTGCCGCGTTTCGCGTCCGCGTCGACGGTGTGAATCCGTTCGTGGTTGCTCGCGATGCGGACTCCAATGCGCTCCAGAGCGGAACCTACGCCGTCAAGACCGCCGACCTGCCCCTTTATCAGATCTACTTGCGCGGGCGTTATCTCGATACTCGGATCCTTCACGCCGGTGACGTCACCGGTGCCACCTGCTTCGAGGCCACTCCTTCTCCCAACGACCTTCTCCATGCCAGCCGCCATGACTCGAACTGAACGAACCATCCAATGGATCTGCCGCGCGGTGATCGCCTTCGTGTTCGCCCTGCCGGTGTTTCTCGGGGCCGGCCACGGCCTGCTCGATATCGAGCGAAATTACGTCCTCGAATCCTCCCTCGCCGGCGCCTTCCTCATTCACATGCGCGCCCATCCAAAGCCCGCCGAATGGCTCTCCGCGCTCGGCATCGGTAGCGGCCTTACGGTCGCCTATGCGTTCTGGCATCACGGCTACGGAAGCTCATGGGAAGCCGCTCCCTTTGCCTATCTCACGTTTCTCGGTACCGGCAGCTTGACCGTTCTTGTCGGTCAGATTTTCTTCGGGGCCCGCGTCGCACGCCGCCTCCATCGCGATACCTTCTTCGCCGCCGCCGCGTTCCCTTACTTCTCCTTCATCCTCGCCTTCTATCTGCATTGGACCGCCACCCTGCAACAGCGGACCTTCGATCTGTCGCTCTATGCGTTCGACGAAGCCCTGCAATGCCATCCCAGTGTGATTCTCGGCGGACTGCTGGCACAATCGCCGGCGCTCGCCATTGCTGCTTCGCTCGTGTACCGCAGCCTGCCGCTCGCCATATGTTTCCTGGTCGCCGTTGAGCGCGAAGCCCCTGGCCGTTTTCCTGCCCGCATCCTCCCGCTGTTCGTCAGCGTTGGCTTGGCCGCAGCTTCGTTGCACAACATGTATCCCGCGCTCGGCCCGCGTAATTTCTTTGGCAAGGATTTTCCCGGTCACCTCCCCAGTCTGGCCAACCTGGCCCTCCATCCTGCCGGGATAACCGCCGCTCACGCCGCCATGCCTTCCATTGAGTTTGCCTTCGCGTTGTTGCTTTGGTGGAACGCCGCTCGCCTCGCTCTCGGCTGGCGATTGCTGGCCGCTGGCGTCGTGGCCCTCACGGCGGTAGCCGCTCTCGGTTTCGGCGATCACTATCTTGTTGATCTCGTCGTCGCCGTTCCGCTGGCGGTCTGCGTCCAGGCCTTTGCTCTGCGTCTCCGCTCTTGGCAATCCTCGGAACGCCGCATGGCGTTCTGGGGCGGCATGATCGTGACGCTGTTCTGGATTGCCGCCCTCCGTGCCGGCGTGTTCCTGGCTTCGAACGGGATTGCGTGGTCCGTGGTTGCCGTCACGTTGACACTCGCCTTCTGGTGGAATCGCGGCTTGGACAGGGGCCATCGCTATCTCGAGAAGCAGGCGATTGCCGTTCGGCCTCTCATCCTGCCCCAGGAACCGTAGGGACCCCCCGTGCCCGCATCACCCGCCAGCCCGCTCGAGCTTCACGACTCCGCGCGCTCGGAACTCGCCGAATCTCCGCGCGCTCCGTTGGCCGGTCTGCTTTCGCATCTCGGCAGGCTGTGGTCCGCGGATTGGCTGCGTGGCCGCGGACCAGCCGTCGCGTTCGGCATCGTCGCGGCTACTTGTCTCGCCGCTATCGCCGCCAGCCCCATCCATGCTCGCTTGTACGGGCACGACATCTTCTTCCTCCTCGATAATGGCTGGCGCGCCCTCCACGGCCAGCGCGTTCACCTCGATTACTCGAGCGCCTGGGGACCGCTGACCTTCCTGCTGATGGCGGGCGGCCTCGCCGTTTCGCATGCGAGCGTCGCCTCAATTGGCTATGCCAGCGCTTTCGTTGCCTGCATCACGGGTTTCTGGGCCGCCTGGCTCGCTCTGCCGCGATTCCGCTCGGCCGCTGTGATCATTTATCCGGTGCTCGTCGCGCTGATCGCCGCCGCGCCATTTGCCCTTGGCGATCCGCCCTTCGCCACCTCTCACGGCATGATCTACAACCGCTACGGTTACGCGCTCCTCGCCGTGATCTTGATCGAGTGCTTCCAGCCCGCGTCCGATCCGCGGTCGCCTCGTCGCTGGATCGAACCCGCGCTAACCGGCTGCGCTGCCGCGCTCCTCCTGTTTCTGAAAATCACCTTCTTCCTGGTTGCCGTGCTGTTCTTCGCCGCCTCCTTGTTGCAGCGCACCAAAACACGTGTCCCGGCATTCGCTGCCGGATTCTTCGTCGTCTCTCTCCTCTTCCTCGCGTATCTCCGTTTCGACATCGCCGCGATGCTCTCCGACCTCTCCGGCGCCGCCGCGGCGCGTAGCGGCACCCTCGGCGTCCGCCACGATTTCTCGGCGTTAGTCTCAGCCATCCGTCCCGCGGTATTGCTCGGCGTCCTGGCCTTCGGCTGCGCGCGCGCGGCTCGATCGAGATCCGGGATCACCCGCTACTTCGTTGCGGCCGGCATCGTGCTCGCCGCTGACTGCCTCCTCTGCATCACCAATGCCCAGTCCGGCGCCTACCCCCTGAGTGCCGTGTTTGCTCTCATCCTTCTTCTCTCCATCGAACCTGCGCTCCGGTCGCGAACGGATGCCCCGTTTCTCCTCATCGTCGCTGCTTTCGTTACGGGCCCGTTCTTTCTCGAACAGTCCGGCGGCCTGATCTATGCGGTCGTCGAAGCGAAATCCAATGCCGATCCTGCTGGTGTGCTGCGCTTCGACTCTCCCCGCCTGCGGCCCTTGGTCCTTTATGACGTACCCGCCGCCGACGTCGATCACTTCTCCAACGGCCGCGAATACGTCTCCAGCCTCAACGACGGCATGCGCCTGATCGCCGCGAACTCCGCGCCATCAGAAAAAGTCGCGACGCTCGACATGTTTAACCCGTTTGCGTACGCCTTGGACCGCGAGCCCATTCGCGGCGGCATCGCCGCAGCCGCCTACCGTTACACGCTCGACGACATACACCACCCGTCGCCGGCGCGATTCTTCGGCGACGCCGTGGTCGTGATGGTTCCCAAGTTTCCGGCTACGCCTCCCATCTTCTTCGATGGCTACGCCAGGATTTACGCGCCCGTCATCGAACGCGATTTCCATCTCGCTGCCGAGTCCGCTCGCTGGAAGCTCTATCGCCGCGGAGCCGCCCAATGAGCCGCATCTCGAGCACGCTCCCGGTTGATGCGGCGCATGCATCGCCCACCATCGCGCACATTTCCTCTTCCATCCTCCGCTTCCGCGCTCTCATGTGGGCTGCTCTCCTCTTCTCCTGCGGATTCGCGACCTACCTCTCGGGCATCCTGCTGGCTTCAGTCCGCCATCTCTTCGATCCCTGGTTCCCCGCCACCGACATCAGCCGCGCCTTGCTCTGGTACGGAGGCATTCCCGTCGTCAGCGCGCTGCTGCTCACCATCTTCGAAATCACCATCCTGCTGCCCCAGAAGCGCCGCTCCGCCGAGGTCGCCTTCGAGCCCGTCGAAAACCGCGCGCTCACCGTCGTTCTCACGGCCTTCAATGACGCGGCCAGTATCGGTCCGGCCGTTCGCGACTTCGCCGCTCATCCGCTCGTTCGCCGCGTCCTGGTCATCGATAACAACAGTAGCGATGCCACCGCGCAATGCGCGGCCGGGGCCGGCGCGATCGTCACCGTCCACAAAGATCCCGGTTACGGCCAGTGCGTCTATCGTGCCCTCAGGGAAGCATCGTCCTACACCGACACGGATCTCACTCTTCTCTGCGAAGGCGATTGCACCTTCCGCGCTTTCGATATCGACAAGTTCCTGGCCTATGCCCCGCACGCCGCCATCGTGAACGGCACGCGCATCGTGGAACAGTTGCGCAGCCCGAAAACGCAGCTCACCACCTTCATGTATTACGGGAATTTCGCCGTCGGAAAGCTTCTCGAGCTCAAACACATCGGTCGCGGCACACTGACCGACGTCGGCACTACTTACAAGCTCGTGCGCAATTCCGCGCTGCAACGTCTGCTGCCTCGCCTCAACCCCGGCGTGAATCTCGAGTTCAACGCCCACTTTCTCGACACCGCGCTCGATCTCGGCATCCCGCTGGTAGAATGCCCTGTGACCTTTCACGGACGCGTTGGCGAAAGTAAGGGCGGCAACACCAACGACTGGCGCGCTCTTGGCGTAGGCCTGCGCATGATCGCGGGGATCTTATTCGGATGGAAACAGCCCCGGTAACCAGCGTCGCCGGATATCACGACACGCGCTTCGCGCCCGATACGCGCCGCGACGTGCTCTGGAAGACTCTCGTTGAGAGCTATTTCCAGGCGCTTGTGCCGGCTGGTGCGTGCGTCCTCGAACTCGGCGCCGGCTACGGGCACTTCATCAATAACGTGCGCGCGCGCCGCAAGATCGCCATCGATCTCTGGGACGGCCTCCGCCATCATGTCGCGCCTGACGTGGAAACCCTGATTCAAAGCGCCTGCGACCTGCGCAACATCGAGCCCGGGTCCGTCGACTTCGCCTTCGCATCGAACCTCGTTGAGCATCTGCCCCAGCCCGATTTCGCTGCGCTACTCGATCAGCTTCGCGAAAAGCTCTGTACAGGCGGAATTCTCACCCTGCTCCAGCCCAACTACCGCTTCGCCTACCGCGAATACTTCGACGACTACACCCACGTCTCGATCTATTCCGATCGCAGCCTTTGCGATTTCCTCGAAGCCCACGGCTTCCGCATCCTCGAGTGCCGCCCGCGCTTCCTCCCCCTCACCGTCAAATCCCGCTGGCCCGTCTCGCCGTGGCTGATCCGCCTCTACTTGCTCTCTCCTTGGAAGGTCATGGGCAAGCAGATGCTGGTCCGCTGCACTCCGCGTTCGTAACTCGGCCGCAATTCGTCCCACGTTACAATAGCCTCTCGTGACTCCCGCCGCTCCGGCTGTTGACGCCCGCCCGCGCAAGAGCTTTGTCGCTTGGCAGGCGCTCACCATTTTCCTCCTGATCATCGGGTATGCGGGCTATTACCTCTGCCGGTCCGATCTTTCCGTCACCCTGCCCATGATCATTGGCGATATGGCCCGCAATGGCACGTCGCCTGACACGCTGCGCATCCGCTTCGGCACTATCGCGTCCTTCGGTGTTCTTGCCTACGCCATCGGAAAATTTCCCAGTGGCGGCCTCGCCGATTTCCTCGGCGGCCGTCGCAACTTCCTCGCCGGTATGGCACTCGCCGTGGTCTGCACCGTCCTGTTTGCCTCGGGAAGCTCGATGTCCATGTTCGGCGTCGTCTGGTTCTTCAACCGGCTTGTGCAATCCCTCGGTTGGGCGGGGATGGTCAAGATCACTTCGAAATGGGTTTCCTATCGCCGCTATGGAACCGTCATGGGCCTCATCAGCCTCAGCTACCTGTTCGGTGATGCGCTCGCCCGCCGCTTCCTCGCCTCGCTGATTGCCTCTCATCTCACCTGGCGGGAAGTCTTCTTCGTCTGCGCCGGAGTGCTCGGCGCGATTTTCATCGTCAGCCTGCTCCTGCTTCGCGAATCGCCCACGAAGATCGGCGTGCCTGAGCCGGCAACCAACCCCGCGAACCTGTTCGGCAAAGACGGCGAGCGTCCGGCTCCGGAAAGCCTCGCAAAACTGCTGCGCCCCTTTGTGCGCAGCCGGGTTTTCTGGATCGTTTGTGTCCTCTCGCTCGGCACCACGCTTGTCCGCGAAACCTTCGGCCTGTGGACCCCCACCTACTTCACGCAGGCGGTGGGCTTTACCACCGCCGAAGCCGCTGAAAAGAGCGCGCTGTTTCCTCTGCTGGGTGGAGTTTCGGTTCTGCTGTGCGGGTGGTTGAGTGACCGCCTCGGACGTCGCGGCAGGGCCTCGGTCACCTTTTTCGGGTTGGCGCTATGCGGTGCCGTCTTGCTCTGGCTGGGTCTGGGATCGTTTGCCGGTTCGCGCACCTGGCCTGTCACTCTGGTCAGTCTGGTTGCGTTCCTGGTGATTGGACCTTACTCGTTTCTGGCAGGCGCCATCGCTCTGGACTTCGGCGGAAAGCAGGGTGCTTCCACCGCGTCCGGCGTGATCGACGGCGTGGGCTACTTGGGCGGCGTGCTTTCCGGCGATGCCGTTGCGCGCGTTTCCGTCCAGTTCGGCTGGGGCGGCGTCTTCGTGGTCCTGGCGGTTGTTGCCTTCCTCACTGCCGCCGCCGCTGCCGTTTTCTGGGCCAGTGAATCGTAGCTTACTTCTGCAGTGACTCGATGTACTTTGCCAGGTTCGAGATCCGTAGCTTCACCAGCGAATCGTTCCCGGCCGAGAGCGATTGGAATACCGGTCCCCACAACGGCATTTCGGAACTGCCGTGGGCGTTGATGTCATCCTGGCCTTGAATAACGTGAGTCACGCGGCCCGACGGAAACTTTCCCCCGTTCTTCTGGCTGAGCAGGGTTAAATCCGTCGGCGACGTTTTCAACGCCGATGCCGCCGGCCCGTTACCCTTTCCGTCCACGCCATGGCAGGTTGCGCAGTATGTCTTGAACATTTCCACGCCCGAATCTGCCCGCGTCTCGGTCACCCGAACTTTCTTGATCTCTTTAGCCGGCTGGTCGGCGGCAAAGATCGCAAATCCGACAGTCACCATGCACGCAATTATGTACCTGTTCATCTCGAACTCCTATCCAGTGCTTTTGATCCCAAAATCTGCAAGGCAGGGGCCGCACTATAAGCCGCTTATTTTCATTCTGATAGTGGGTGTGCCGCGTATTCTGGCGCACCTTCTTGGCGTCGACACCTGCGCCAAGTGCCCCAGGTGACTCGTTTGGTTGCCGCACCCCGCGGACAATCGCTTTGGTCCCCAATTTGCGTAGAATCTAGACGGAGGATGTTGGTATGCCTCTTGTACCCGGTTCCTCTCTCGATCGAAAACTCCTCGAGAGAATTCTCGCGTTAACCGGCAATCCGCCGCTGCGGCTCTCGATCAAAAACGGAGCGAGCGTTTCCCCCTCTGGCATGCCGCCGGTTGCGGGGCTCATCTTCAAAGACCGCGCTGCATTATGGCGAACGCTGTTGCAGCCGGAGATCGGATTCGGCGACGGATACGCCGGCGGTACGATCGATATCGAGGGTGATGCCGTTCAACTGCTCGAAGCGGTGTACCGGTCCTGGCCGGGTCCCTCCGCCTGGGGCTGGCTCACGTGGCTGAAAGCGCTCTGGCAGGAGCGCATTGCCGCCAACAGCCCGCGCCGCTCCCGCTCGAACGTGCATCACCATTACGATCTCACCGCGCAATTCTACGAACATTGGCTCGACCGCGAGCTGCTCTATACGTGCGCCTATTTTCCGACGCCCGCGGCGACGCTCGAAGAGGCCCAGGTCGCCAAGATGGATCACGTGTGCCGCAAACTGCAGCTCTTACCGGGTGAGACAGTTGTCGAGGCCGGTTGCGGCTGGGGCGCGCTCGCGCTGCACATGGCCCGGCAATACGGCGCGCGCGTGAAGGCCTTCAATCTGTCGCACGAACAGATCGTTTACGCGCGGCAGCAGGCTCGCAAACAAGGTCTGAACGAACGTGTAGAATTCATCGAAGACGATTACCGCAACATTACGGGCCGTTTCGATGCCTTCGCTTCCATCGGCATGCTGGAGCACGTCGGACTGCGCCGCTACGCCGAGCTGGGCAAGGTTATTCACAGCGCGCTCGGCCGGTCCGGTCGCGGCATTCTTCATTTCATTGGCCGCAACTACTCCGCACCATTAAGCCCCTGGATTACCCGGCGTATTTTTCCGGGAGCGTACGCTCCTACTCTGGCCGAAGCCGCTGCGGTACTCGAACCGTGGGATTTCGCGGTGTCCGACGTCGAGAACATGCGGCCGCACTATGAGAAGACGCTGGAGCACTGGCTGGAGCGCTTCGAGCACTCGGCGTCGGAAATTAGTCGCATGTTCGATGACCGCTTCGTACGCGCCTGGCGGCTCTATCTCGCCGGGTCGCTGGTGGCGTTTAGGGTCGGCACCCTGCAATTGTTCCAGATCGTGTTCACCGGCCCCGAATACACACACGTCAACTGGACGCGCGCCCATCTTTACGAGGCGGAGATCGAGCAGAGGCCCAAATGGTCGCATGCGATGTCCTGATCGTGGGCGGAGGCCCGGCAGGGTCCGCCTGCGCCTGGAAATTGCGCGCCTCGGGACTGCGCGTCGCCATTCTCGATAGGGCCGTTTTCCCTCGCGACAAGGTATGCGGCGGGTGGATCACCCCCGCCGTTCTCGATGAGCTGCAGATCGACACCGCCCGATACGCGCGCGGACGCGTGATGCAAGCCATCACCGGTTTTCGCATCGGACTCATCGGTGGCCGCCATCTCGAAACCCATTATGGTGTCCCGGTCAGTTACGGAATCCGCCGTTGCGAGTTCGATGACTACCTGCTCAAACGCTGCGGCGCGCATCTCGTGTTGGGCTCCCCTTTCCAGAACATCGAGCGCTCGGGCGGCGAGTGGATCGTGAATGGCGAGTTTCGCACGCCGTTGCTGGTGGGCGCCGGCGGCACCTTCTGCCCGGTCGCGCGCTTGCTCGGCGCCAGAGTCAATCAGGAAACCCTCGTTGCGGCTCAGGAAGCGGAGTTCCCCATCGACGAATCCTCCTGCGCCGTGCTGCCCGAAGTTCCCGAGCTCTACTTCTGTCCCGATATGAAAGGGTACGGTTGGTGCTTTCGAAAAGGCAACGTGCTGAACATCGGCCTGGGCAGAATGGATCCCCACGGTCTCTCCGGCCACGTGAAGAACTTTCTCCAATTCCTCCGCGATCGGAAGCGGGTTCTTTTCGATCTTCCGCCGCAAATGCGCGGCCACGCCTACCTGCTTTATGGCACCACGCCGCGCAACATCTTCGATGACGGAGCGCTGCTCACCGGCGATGCCGCGGGCCTGGCTTATATGCAGAGCGGGGAAGGCATCCGTCCCGCGGTTGAATCCGGCCTCCTGGCTGCGTGCGCCATTCTCGATGCCCAGGGCTCCTACAGCTTGGAGCGCCTGCAGCCGTATCGCGATCGCCTGGCGCAGCGATTCGGACCGCCCGGAACTCACTGGGCGGCGCGCCTCGGCCGGCGTTTCCCGGCTTCCGCAGTCGCGCTTGTCGCGCGCGGCCTGCTCACGCAGCCATGGTTCACCCGCGGGGTGTTGCTCGACCGCTGGTTCCTGCATCGCGAACAACTGCCGCTCACCGCCTGAGCCTGCATCTCGGAAAGGGAACTTGGCCTGCATGGCCGGTTTCTAAAGATTGGAGGGTTCTATGCCTTTTCGGCGCTCTGTGGAGGCCCTCATCCAGGATTTCCGCCACGGAATCCGCGGTTTTGCGCGCACCCCGACATTCACCATAGCGGCAATTGCCGCAATCGCTCTGGGAATCGGCCCTAGCTGTGCCGTGTTCAGTGTGGTTGACCGCATTCTGTTTCGCAGCCTTCCCTATGCGGATGCCGGCCGTTTGGTGTCGTTCGGAATGGTCGCGCCCATCGTTCCGCAAGAGTTCATGCTGGGTTACGACTATCTCGACTGGCGCGCCGCCCAGCAGCCGTTCGAAAGTCTTGGAGCATGGGCCAGCGGCAGCGATTGCGATCTGACAGAGCCCAATCCAGTGCGCCTTCATTGCGTCGCCGCTGATGCCTACCTCATACCCACGCTGCGTATTCAGCCCGTAATCGGCCGCGCTTTCAACGCCGCGGAGGATCGCCCCGGGGCCACCAAGGTCGCGCTCATTTCCTACGGCCTCTGGCGCAGCCGCTTCGGCGCAGACAGGAACGTGCTGGGCAGATCGATACCGCTCGATGGTCGGCCTTACACGATCGTCGGCGTGTTGCCGGCGCAGTTCGAATTGCCGGCCCTCGCGCCTGCCGACGTGCTCGTGCCGCTCGCGTTGGACCGTGAGGAGCAGCGCACACATCGCACGGCGATTCTGCTATGGACCATCGGCCGACTGAAGCCGGGAGTGACCACCGCGCAAGCCGTCGCAGGGCTCCAGCCTTTATTCGAGAACTCGCTGCAATGGGTATCGCCGGAGTTCCGCAAAGACATCAAGCTGCGCCTGCGCCCGCTGCGCGACCGCCAGATTCAGGATGCCCGGCTGGCTTCGTGGATCCTTTTGGGCGCGGTGCTCGCCGTCCTCGGAATCGCGTGCGCGAATGTCGCGAATCTGCTGGTGGCGCGCGCTGCCGCCCGCGAGCGCGAGTTCGCGGTGCGCGCTTCGCTCGGGGCAGGGCAAGCACGGCTGGTCAGACAGACGCTGGCGGAAAGCATCGTCCTCGGCCTGGGCGGTGGTGCAGCCGGCTGCACTCTCGCGCTGCTGATGATCCGTCTGTTTGTGGCCATTGCTCCGGAAGGAATTCCACGCCTGAACCAAGCCGCCATCGATACCCGCGTCCTGTTGTTCGCTCTCGCAGTTTCCCTGGTGTCGAGTCTGCTGTTCGGCCTGGCGCCGGCAGTGCGCAATGCGCGGCTGCAAGCTCTGGCGGGAGGAAGAGCGCTCGGCGGCCGTCATCATTGGTTCCGGCTGGGTTTGGTTACGGCGCAGGTCACGGTCTCGGTCATCCTGCTGGCCTGCGCCGGTTTGCTGCTGCGCAGTTTCTGGAAGCTGGAGAACCAGGATCTCGGTATGCGGACGGAACATGTGATCACCGCAGCCATCACCCTGGGCGAGAAGTCCTACTCCGATCCCGCACGGCGCGCCGCGTTTTTCGAGGAGTTGGAGGCGCGACTGCGCCGGATTCCGGGAGTAACAGAGGCTGCGCTCAGCACGTCGCTGCCGCCTCTGGGTAATCCCTTGGGATCGATGCTCTATGCCGCCATCGATGTGCAGGGGCGGCCGCGCGCTGCTGAAGGAACCGGTGGTTCGGTCGTCTATCGTACGGTTACGGCGCGCTACTTCGCTGCCCTGGGCATTCCGGTTTTGCGCGGCCGCGGATTTGACGAGAGCGACATCGATCCCTTCCGCCACATCGTGATTCTGAGCAATACCCTGGCCCGCCGCTTGTTTCCGGGTGAGGATCCGTTAGGCAAACAGATCCGCCCGGCCAGAATCGGACCGTGGCTGACCGTGATCGGCGTCGTCGGCAACGTGAAGAACAACGGGCTGGTGGAGCGGGACGATCCCGAATACTACGAGATCCGCAAGCGTTCGAGTGACGGCTTGGGCCGGAGCGCCACCGCCATTGTGCGAACCGGCATCGATGCGGGGGTGACGGCTGGTTGGGTGCGCGCCGAGGTGGCATCGCTGGAACCTGCCCTCCCGGTGGATGTTGCGACGATGCGCCAGCGCATCAGCGGCTTTGCGGAACGGGCGCGCTTTAACGCAGTCCTGCTGGCGATGTTTGCCGGAATCGGCCTGCTCCTGGCGGCAATCGGACTTTATGGCGTGATCTCGTTCCTCGTCGCCCGGCGCACGCGGGAGATTGGCGTGCGCATGGCCTTGGGTGCGACGCCGGTGGCCATCACGCGGATGGTGCTGGCGCAGGCTGCGCGCTGGACGGCAGCGGGAGCGTTGTTAGGCACTCTCGGCGCTCTATTGGCCGTGCGTCTGCTCCATGCCATGTTGTATCAGGTGCCGGAGACGGATCCGGTAACCATGGGTGCGGTGCTGCTGTTGCTCTTCTGCGTGGCTCTGGCGGCTGCATGTGTCCCCTCCCTGCGCGCCGCGCACGTGGACCCGGCGCAGGCGCTCCGGCAGGAGTAGATCGTGGCACAATCGCGAGATGCGCATTTTAGAGTGGACGTCCGCCGGGCTGAATCGAGTTTCCGTGGAACATGTGATGCGCACAACACTGGCGGCCACGGCGTCGCTGGCAATTGCCGAGCTGTTCCGGCTTCCCGAGCCGAGCTGGTCAGCCATCAGCACGATGGTCGTGACGCAATCGACCCTCGGGGCGGCGTGGACCATCTCGGGCGAGCGCTTCGCCGGCACGGCGCTCGGCGCGACGGCCGGCGCTTTGCTTGCAACCTATGCTGGATCGGGTCTGCCGGTCTTCGCGGCCGGCATTTTCGCCCTTGGCATGGTCTGTGCGCTCCTACATCTCGATCGCACTGCCTACCGCTTCGCCGGCATCACGCTCATCATCGTCGTGATCGCTGCCAGCGGGCCCGCATGGAAGATCGCGATGCACCGCTTCTTCGAAGTGTCGCTCGGCATCGTGATCGGCCTGATCATGACCGCGGTCTGGCCGGAACGAAGCGCGCGCGCCCAGTAGCTAACGCAGCGTCACGGTGCGGCCCGTGCGAACGGATTCGCGGGCGGTGTCGAGGATTTCGGTCACGATCATGTTGTTCTCGAGCGAGGAAAGGCCGTAGGGCTGGAACTCACCGCGGGCAAGGCCGGTGAGGTACGAAATGGAGTCGCGCTCCCGGGGCTTGCGCGGGGCGGGCGTGACCGTTTCCTCATGCTCCTGGCCGCCCATCCGAACGCGAAGGCCCTGGCGGCCGGTGGCTATGGCGTATCCGCGCTCAGCGTACACTTCGAAATCCTTGCGATCATACGGCCAGTTCCACGAGGCCTGAATGATGCCCTGGGCCTTCGGGTATTCGACCAGCACGGTGGCTTCGTCGTCGACGTGGGCGTAGATGGCGGGCTTTTCGGTCTGCGCGATGGCGGTGACTTTGAGCGGGCGCTGGTTGTCCATGAGCCACGTCATCAGATTGGCGCCATAGCAGCCGAAGTCGAAGAGCGCGCCCGCCCCGTTCTTGACAGGATCACTCAGCCAGGCGAAGAACTCGGGCTCGACGTGGATCTCCTTCGGTCCCTGGTGCCCGTCCATAGCGACCATCTTGCGGATCTCGCCGGCACGCTTCTGCTCGTGGATCATGTTCCAGATCTCGCCATGGCTCGGGTACCAGGTGGTCTCGTAGTTCACGATGACGGCGATGCGGTTCTGCGTGGCCGCGGCCTGGATGGCACGGGCCTGCTTCATGTCGACGGCGAGCGGCTTCTCCATCATGACGGGGATGTGATGCGGCGCGACGGTTTCAACGATCGAGGCGTGCGAGTAGGTGTCGCTGAAGATGGCGACAGCTTCCGGCTTAATGGTGTTAAGGAGCTTGCCGAGGTCGGTGAAGCGTGCGTTCTCCGGGATGTGGTTGGCCTTGCCGTATTGCGCGACGAGCGCAGGGTCGGGATCGTAGAGGGCGACAACCTGCACGTCGGCAGTGCGTTTGGCGGCGTTCCGCATGAAGTCGGAGAAATGGCCGTGGTTGAGGCCGGCGATGGCGATGCGGACCGGGGACTGGGCGTGGGCGGGCAAGGCGATAAGAACGATTGCCGAGAGAAGAGCACGCATGATGGCTCAGATGATAACAGAGGTGATGCAGAAGGCCGGGCATGCCCGGCCCCTACCTGTGGCGCTATTCGTTGCGCAGCGCGGCCATGGGGTCGATTCGCGACGCGCGGCGGGCAGGAATGTAGCCGGCGAGGAGCGCGGCCGAGAGGAGGATCGCGATGGCGCAGGCGAGGGTGAGCGGGTCGTTCGGCCTGGCGCCGAAGAGGAATGACGCGATGAGCTTCGAGGTCAGGATCGCGGCGGGAATAGCGACGGCGAGGCCGGCGAACGCGAGCGCGGCAACCTCGCGCAGGACCATCCAGACGACATTGCGGCGGTGAGCGCCGAGCGCCATGCGGATGCCGATTTCACTGGTGCGGCGCGCGACGGTGTAGGACATGGTTCCGTAGAGGCCGACGCAGGCGATGATCAGGGCGAGCAGGGCGAAGGCGGTGCAGAGGTCGGCCAGCGTGGTCTCCTGCTGCATGTCGACTGCGATTTCGGCGGTTTGCGTCTCGACGTTCGAGACGGGCATGCGCGGATCGGCGCGGCGGACGGCGTCGCGCACGGCGTTGACGTAGCCGAGCGGATCGCCCGTGGTGCGAAGAGCGAAGGTCATGTCGTTGGGTTCGGGGTAACCCTGATCGTAGGGGATGTAGATGACGGGGCGGAGTTCATTTCTGAGGCCGCCGTAGCGGGCGTCGCGAGCGATGCCAATCACTTCCATGTCGCGTGCCGGTTTGTTGGCACGCCACAGGATCAAATGGCGGCCGAGCGGGCTCTGGTCGCCGAAGTACTGGCGGGCGAAGCGCTGGTTGATGACCGCGACAGGCTGGGATGAGCGGTGATCGCGATCGTTGAAATCGCGGCCGGCGAGTAGCGGGATCTGCATGGTGGTGAGGAAGTCGGGGCCGGAGGGCAAAACGGCAACACCATCGGCTGGCGTCCCGCCGGGCAGAGTGACGGCCAGCCACGTGCCGGCGCCGATGAGCGAGGTCTCGGCGAGGGAGGCGCGGCGGACGCCGGGGATGGAGGCGAACTGGCGGCGGAGGTTGGCGTAGAAATCGCCGATTTCGGGATCGCGATGGCCGGCTTTGCGGGCGTCGACCTGGAAGAGCAGGAGCTGTTCGCGATTAAAGCCGAGCTCGACGGAGGCGAGATTCGAGAGGGTACGAACGAAGAGGCCGGCCGCAACGAGCATCAGGAGAACGACGGCGATCTGACCGACGACGAGAGTCTGGCTCAGGCCGATGCGACGGAAGGCGCGATGCGCGCGAGTGCCGCTGAGACGGGATTCCTTGATAGCGGATGCAAGATCGAGGCGCGTGGACTGCAGGGCGGGTGCGATGCCGAACAGGATTCCCGTAAGGAGCGAGAGCGCAATGGCGACGGCGAGGACGTGCCCGTTGAGACCGGCTTGGATGGTAACGCCGCGCGGACCGGCGGCAAGGAGAACGCTGAGGAAACGGACTCCGACCACGGCGAAGAAGACGGCCAATGCGCCGCCGACTACCGAGAGCAGAACACTCTCCGTCAGAAGCTGGCGGATGATGCGCGCGCGGCCTGCGCCGAGGCTGAGGCGGAGCGCGATTTCGCGGCGGCGCCCAGCGCTTCGGGCGAGCAGAAGATTCGCGACGTTGGAGCAGGCGATGGCGAGGATGAGGCCGACGAGGGTCATCAAGACGAATAGCGGCTTGGAGAACTGGCGGCGGAGGGTATCGAGACCGGCGGCGCCATCTTCGACGGCCAGCCAGGGAAGGTTGGCGCGCTGCCTGGCGTTTTGCGCAGTGGTCGAGATCCACTGGTTGAATTGCGGGGCCATGACAGCTTGGGCTTGGGCGCGCGTGACTCCGGGGCGGAGCCGGGCCATGATCTGGATCCAATAGTCGTTCTGGTCGAGGTACTCGGCGCGGGTGGCTCCGAAGGAATCGGAAGCTCCCAGCGCTACGTTGGCGTGCATAGGGATGTAGACGTCGGGGACTTGTGAAGCGTCGACGCCGAAGAATTCGGGAGGAGCGACGCCGATGACAGTGAACGGCAGGTTGTCGATCAGGATGGACTGGCCGAGAGCGGCTGCGGCTCCGCCCAGACTTTTTTCGGCAAGCGCGTGACTGACGACGGCGACCAGAGGCGAGCCAAAGCGATCGTCATCGGGAACGATCAGGCGGCCGGCGGCGGGATTGACGCGAAGGCCGCGGAAATAGTCGCCGGAAACGAGCTCGCCGCCGGCGACTTGGGCCTGGCCGTTGACGGAGAAATTCAAAGTACGCACTTCGCGAGTGTGGCAATAGGTGAAGACGTCGGAAAAGACAGAGGCGCCGGCTTTCTGGAAGAAGGGGAAGGCGGGATAGGGAAAAAGGTCGCTGACGGAGCCGGATGGATCGTCATAGACCTCTCCGGACATCCCTTGCATGACGAAATCGCCGGTGCGCCAGGCGCGGGGCTTGGAGTGCCAGCGGAGAACGACGAGTGACCCGGGATCGGCGACCGGGAGCGAACGGAGGAGGAGAACATCGAGAAAACTGAAGATGGCGGTATTGGCGCCGATGCCCAAGGCCAAAGAAAGAATCGCGAGAGCGGTGAACGCCTTGTTCGAGCCCATGGTGCGCACGGCGAAGCGGAGGTCCTGGGCTAGCTGATCGAGGAAGGTCCACGACCAGGTGACGCGGGTGTCTTCTTTGACGAGGGCGAGGTTGCCGAGCTTGCGGCGGGCGGCGTGGCGGGCATCGTCAGGGAAGAGGCCCTGATCCTGGAGGCGTTTGGTTTCGGCGTCGAGGTAGAAATCGAGCTCGTTGCGGAGATCGGTTTCGTTGCGACGGCGATGGAAGAACCAGGCGAGTTTACGAAGAAAAGGGGCCATGGGTCAGAAGTGTCCGGAAATGGGAATGGGTTTGTTTGGAAAAATCATGTTTGTGCAAGGCAAGTAGCTGGCTCGCATGGACATGCCGGCATCCTGACCCCGGTATAACATGCGTGTCTACTCATAACGGAGGGCACGCATGGGGTCGATGCGGGAGGCGCGGCGGGCAGGAACATAGGCGGCGAGCAGCGTGACGGCGAGGACCAGGGGTGCGACGAGCAGGTACATGGACCAGTCCATTTCCGAGTCCGAGAAGATGGCATTCATGGCTTTTTCGGTGCCGAAGCCAGCGACGAGGCCGATGGCGATTCCAATGAGTGAAAGGCGCAAGCCCTGCTGCATCACCATGCGGAGAACGCTGGTGCGGGGAGCGCCGATGGCCATGCGGATCCCAATTTCGCGGGTGCGGCGGCCGGCGGAAAAGGAGACGAGGCCGTAGAGGCCAACGAGAGCGAGGCCGAGACCGAACAGGCCCATGGCGGCAACGGCTTGCGTAATCACCTTGGAATTGGACACGGCGCGCTTGTCATAGAGATCTTCCATGGTGCGGACGTCGAAGACAGGCTGGTTGGCGTCGACTTCGCGGACAACCTGACGCAAAGGAACGACGAGGCCGGCAGGATCGCCGAAGGACTCGGCGACAAGGGTCATGCGGCCCTGGGGACGCTGGGTGAAAGGAAAATAAACAAACGCATAGGGTGGCTCGGCGAACCAAATATATCTGGCGGTTCTGGCGACGCCGACGATCTCGACCCACGGACCATTGCGGTCATTTAAGCGGAAGCGCTTGCCGATGGGGTCCTTTCCGGGCCAGTAATCCTTAGCGAACTGCTGGTTGACGATGGCGACGCGACGAGAGGCCGCGGTATCGCTGGATTGGAAGGCACGGCCGCTGGTGATGGGGATGTGTACGAGATCGAAATAATGTTCGTCGATGCTATTGGTGAAGACCTCGGCGTTTTCTTTGCCTTGCGCGAACTGGTAGCCTTCGGGAACGATGGTCACCATATCCTGGTTCGGGCTCATAGGAATGGTGGAAGCGATGCCCGCAGCCCTGACGCCCGGGGCGGTACGGGCGTGATCGACAAGCCGTTGGAAGAACTGTTGGGACTGAGCCTCCGTGTCGTGAACCAGATCGGGCTGGAAGCTCATCAAGAGCAGATGATCGAGACGATAGCCGGGGCCGGCGGCGATGACAGATGTGAAGCCGTGGTACGTGGTAGCGGCGACAAGCAGCAGAGCCATGGAAAGAGTGATCTGGGCGGTGACCATGAAGTTGCGGCCGAGGAGGCGGCGGCGTCCCGGGGTATCGGCACCGGCGGTTTTGAGGGAGCCGACCAGGTTCGGCTGCGTGGTTTGCAGGGCGGGCGCGAGACCGAACAGAATTGCGCTGGCGACGGACGCGGCGAGGCAGACCAGAAGGACCCGCGCATCGAGCTGCACCGTGAAGCGGATGGGCAGGTCGGATGGCACATTAATCCGGCTGAAGAAACGCACTCCGGCGTAGGCGACGGCGACGCCGAGCGCTCCACCGGCGAGAGCGATGAGCAGGCTTTCGGTGAGCAGCTGGCGAACCAGACGCGGCCGGCCGGCACCGATGGCAAGGCGCAGGGCAATTTCGCGGGAGCGCACGCGGGCGCGGCTGAGCAACAGACTGGCTACGTTGGCGCAGGCCACCAGCAATACGGCGCCGGCGAGAACGAGAAGCATTTCCGCGAGCTGTGAATCGATCGGATCACTCCGAAATCTCTCCCCTAATTCGGTGTTGACCAGCACACCGACCTTGCGATTGCTATCGGGATAGCTGCGCTCCAGATTTTTGGCAATGACTTCCAGCTCGGCGCGCGCCTGGCCGAGGGTGACGCCCGGCTTGAGGCGGCCCTTGACGAGCAGGCCTCGCTGGCTGCGGGATTCGAGCATGTGATCGTCAGAGCTGTTACTGAGGCGCGGCTCCATCATGAGCGGGATGTAGAGGCCGGGATGAACATACAGGTCGAGCCCAGTGAAGCGCTCCGGCGCCACGCCGACGACGGTGAAGTCGACGCCGTTCAGGCGCAGCTTGCGGCCGATGACGGCAGGGTCGGCGCCGAACTGTTCCTGCCAGAGCTCATGGCTGAGGACGGCGACGGCATCGCGGCCGGGTTCCTGGTCCTCCTGGGGAAGGAAGCCGCGGCCCAGCTCAGGTTCGACATCGAGGGCTTTGAAGAAATTACCGGTCACCAACATGCCGATGGTGAGCTTGGGAAGAGCGTCGGGGCGGCTGCTGACGCCGAGAGTGATTTCGCTGGCGGCGATGAGGCTGGCGAAGCTATGACTGCGATCGCGGAGGTCGAGGTAGTCGCGATAGGAGACCGGCCCAGCGCCGTTGAGCGCATTGGATCTGACGGTTACGACGCCGGAAGCGTGCGGGACGGGCAGCGGGCGCAGGAGCATAGCGTCGGCGACGCTGAAGATGGCGGAATTGATGCCGATGCCGATGGCGAGAGACGCGACCGCGATGAAGGTGAAGCCGGGGTTCCTGGCGAGCATGCGGGCGCCGTGGCGGAGATCCTGCCAGAGGCGCTCGAACCAGATCCAACCCCAGACGGCGCGGGTATCTTCCTTAATGTTGAGGACGGGACGGCCGAACTTGCGCTGGGCAGCGTGGCGGGCGGCACCGGGTGGCATGCCGGCTTCGATATTGTCGCGGGTTTCGCGCTCGATGTAATCGCGGATTTCGTCGTCGAGTTCGTGCTCGGCGCGGTCGCGTCGGAACATGGCTAAACCTCCTCGTTGGCGGGGCGCATGATGCGGGCGATGGCGGCGGTGAGGCGGTCCCACCTGGTGTTTTCGGCGTTCAGGTGGCGTCGGCCTTTCGCGGTGAGGCTGTAGAATTTGGCGCGGCGGTTGTTCTCGGATGTGCCGGATTTGGAGGAGATGAGGCCCTGTCTCACAAGGCGGTGGAGGGCAGGGTAGAGGGAGCCGTGCTCGACCTGGAGTACGTCTTCGGAGCCGCTTTCGATGGCGTGCGCGATGGCGTGGCCATGGGCAGGGCCGAACAGGAGGGTGCGGAGGATGAGCATGTCGAGCGTGCCCTGGAGGAGCTCGACTTTATCAGTGTCATTGGGCATTTGAGTAGACCTTCCGTTTCGGGATCATTCCGGGCAGGTGGAATGTTAAGAGGCGATCGATTTGTAGGCAGCGGCTCATACGGTTGTCTATAGTTTTACGCCGGCGAAAATACCGATCATGATGACCACGTCCGCACCGGCGTGGAATAGGGATGAGGCCCATAGACCGTTGGTCTTTTGCATGACATAACCCCAAATCAGGGCGAAGACCAGGGTAACGACCAGGAATGCGAGAACGTCGGCGGTGTAGGTGACGCCTGCGTGGCCGATTGTGAAAACAAGTGCCGTGACCACGTTGGCGAGACGGGGGCCGACGAGTGGTTCGAACTTCCGGAGAAATAATCCACGGAACAAGAGTTCTTCAAAAAACCCATTGGCCAGCACGAAGGTCAACAGCCAAGGGGCGAATGCGAGGAGCTGATTCGTGCTGACACCCATGTCGCGACTCTCGAATATTCCGAAGGCGGCCATCGCCAAGAATCCGGCGAAACCGACGATGAGGCCAAGCCCGAGCTTTCCTTTTTGCAGGAAGACGGACCCGAGACTGACGCCGAAAGAGCGATTGAGCAGTATGACCGTCAGGAGCACGAGCAGCGCGTCCGTTACTTTGCCTACTGCCATGGCTGGGGGAGTTTTGGCATTCAACCCAAGCCAGCGGGCGGGGAGCTCGTCCAAGAGCCAGACGGAGAAGAGCGCAATGGAAGCGGCGGCATACGAGAAGAATGCGGGCCAATAGGTGGCGAAGCGGCGGCTCTTCCGAAGGAGGGCCGCGACAATTGAATAGGTGATGGGAAGCGCGATGAAGGTTGCGACTTGAAAAACCTTTCCCCCACCCTTGAGCGCGAAAAATGCAAGCTCGAAGAGCAGCAGACCGGCAAACAGCAAAACAAGGAACGAAAGCCAGCGAGGGGGCCGGACTTCGATGCCGACGGGTATCGAGGAGGCAGCGGGAACTCTTAAAGCGGATGACACGGAGGCTCGACCTTATCACCCAGAACTTGGGTAGACATTCTAGGTGAAGAATAAAATCACTTGGGTAGAATGTCAAGGGGTGTGCGGTTTTGGGGTGCTATTTCCCGAATGCGGACACCGGATCACGCACGGCGATTGAAAATGGGACCGATCTTTTTGGTGCGTAGAATGCACTGGCGACGGCATGAAAATGCTCATGTGTTGCACCACATTGCTGCTGCTGCCGGTCCTGGCAGCGGCGGCTGATGTTTCCGGAAAATGGCGGGGATCGGCTTCCGTGCAGATGCCCGACGGGCAATCCATGGTGGTGCCGGTAAGCGCCGAGTTCAAGCAACAGGACAAATCGTTGACGGGCACGACTGGCAAAGATGGGGAGGAGCAATATGCCATTGAGAGGGGCAAGATTGAAGAGGGCAATCTGAGCTTCGAATTCACGGCGCCGGAGGAAGATGAACCGTCGGGAAAACGTACGTACACCATGCGATTGAAGATTGTGAGCGACGCGAAGCTCGATGGGGAATTTGAAGCGATGGCAAACGGCACCAAGATGGTGGGAAAAGTGATGCTGACGCGGACGAAATAGGGGATTGCCGATAATTGCGTTTTCTCTGCGAAGCCCGTCTTAAGTGGCTGGGTAAGCGCGCATGACCTCTTCCGTTACCCAGGCTGCAGGTAGCGCGGTGGCGCCGCTGGATCTAAGCGGAGAGCCGTCGAGGACGGCGGCAACGAAGTTCTCGACGCAGGGATAGTGGAGGTTGGCGTGTGGCGGCAGGTGTTCTTGGCCGGCCGGGCTGATCAGTAAAGGTCCGTTCAGTGGGGACAGTTCAATTTCGCCATCGGTGCCGCGAATGCGAAATTCGTCGCGGGGAACGCGCGTGTGCCAGCGAACATCGATCATGGCGCGGACGCCGCTGGCATATTCGATGAGGACGGTGGCGTTGTCTTCGACGGCAAGCTGTTGGACCAGGGTCGAGAGATGCCCGGTGGCCTTGGCCGGCGGGCCGAACAGGTAGTTCATCAGGTCGATGCGGTGCGACGCGATGTCATAGAGCGGACCGCCGCCGGCTAATTGAGGATCGGTGAGCCAGGAGCGCGCGCCGCCGGCATCGAGCCAGTCGTGCGAGGTAGCCTCGGCGAAGACGACGCGGCCGATGGCGCCGGCCGAGATCAGTTCCCGGGCGCGGTTCACCTTCGGATACATGCGGCGGTAATAGGCGATACCGAGCAGGCGGCCGGAATCGACGGCTGCGGTATGCATTTCGCGCGCCCCGGCGTAATTCAGGGCCATTGGTTTTTCGCAGAGCACGTGCCTGCCGGATTGCAAAGCTGCGATGGTTTGAGGGGCGTGCAGGAACACCGGAGAAGCTACGTAGACGGCGGTCGCTTCCGATTGGGCGAGGGCCTCTTCGAGAGCGGTCCATGCCCGCGCGCCATAGGGCTCGGCCTTGGCGGGAGTGCGGGTGACGATGCCTGCAAGGCGGCTGCGGGGCTCGGCCAGGATGGCCGGGAGCACACGTTTGGTGGTTATGTCGCCGATGCCGACAACCAGCCAGGAGACGAGATTCACGCGATTAAGTGAGCGACCAGCCTTTGCGGAACGTGGGCTTCAGGTACTTATTGGCTTCGGCATTGTTGGTGAATTTCATTTTGGCGGAATCCCACTCGAGCTTGCCCTCGACGCGCAGGGCGATGACACCGAGCAGCATCCATTCGGCGAACGGCGCCGCCACGTTGAAATTGGAACAGGCGGGGTCGCCACCTTTGCAGGCGCGAATCCAATCGCGGTAGTGGCCGGGGGAACGGGTGAGATACTGGGGCGGGAATTCGTAATCGCGCATCTTTTCGACGGGGATCAAACGGGTGTCCTCGCCGTAGGTGCCGGTGGTGATCATGCCCTTTTCGCCGACGAACAAGCTGCCGTCGGGCTCGGGGGTGACGAGTTCCGTGCCTTCGGTGTCGGTGCGATTCTTCTCGTAGGCTTCCCAGTTAAAGACATGACCGATGTAGCCGGTGCGCGGGTGCGGCTGCACCTGTCCCTGTGTGCGGCGGCGGTGGGGCAAATCGCCGAGAAGCTCGCCTTCGGGGACGCCCAGGATCTTGGGAGTTTCTTTCAGGCCGTCGTACCAGAACAATTTCAGAGCCGGCATGTCACCGCGGGCGGGGAAATCGTACCGGATTACCGACTTCGCGGGGAACATGAAATCGCTAGGGCCTTCCTTTTTGATGCATTCGACGCTGAGTGGAGCGCCGAGACGGAGTGCGAGATTCGGAGCGCCGAGAATGTGGCAGGCCATGTCGCCCAAGGCGCCGCAGCCGAAATCGTAGAAGCCACGCCAGTTGCCAGGCTGATAGAAATGGCCCTTGAGGGGTGACTTGTAATCCGGGCCGCCGGAAGTGTAGGGGCGCTTTTCGGCGATGCCCAGCCAGAGATCCCAATCGAGGGTCTCGGGGACAGGTTCGGCGGGAGGAATGGAGGTGAGGCCCTGGGGCCAGATGGGACGGTCGGTCCAGGCGTGAACTTCGGTGACTTTACCGATTTCGCCGGCCCAGATCATTTCGGCAACCTGGCGGGTACCTTCGTTCGAATAGCCCTGGTTGCCCATTTGCGTGGCGACCTTGTATTTGTTGGCGGCTTCCATCAACTGCCGGGCTTCCCAGACGGTGCGGGTGAGAGGTTTTTGCACGTAGACGTGCTTGCCGCGCTCCATGCACCACGTGGCCGCGGTTGCGTGCATGAAATCGGGAATGGAGACGATGACGGCGTCGATATTGTTCGCCTGCTCGTCGAGCATGCGGCGAAAGTCCTTGTACTTGGGAACCTTTTCGTACTGTTTGAATTTCTGCTCAGCGCGCTCTTCGTCGACGTCGCAGAGGGCGACGATATTCTCGAGGGAGCAGCCGGTGATGTCGCTGGATGCTTTGCCACCGGCGCCGATGGAGGCGATATTGAGCTTTTCATTCGGTGATTTGTAGCCCAAGGCACGGAGCGAAGGAACGGTACCGAAGCCGGCGGCCGGCACCGCGCCCGCGAACAGCGAACCGAAGAAGAAATGACGCCTGGAAAAGTTGTAAGCCATGGGAAAAACCCCCTCCATATGGTACGCCCAAGCGACCGCCATGGGCTATTCGACCGGTGTTAACCGCAACACGGTTGGTGCGTAATTATGGGCGAGAGGGAGATTGAATGAACGGTGTAAGGGTTTGGCAGGGCTGGCTGCTGGCAGCCAGTTTGGCGATGGGGCCAGGGGCGTGGGCGCAGAAGAGCCGAAGCGCAGCGGAAATGACGCCCAACAATTTGCATGTGGAGCAGGACGCGCCTAAGACGAGGGACGAACTGAACCGGCTCCTGGAGCACTATCCACCGGCGCTCCGGAACGTTCTGGCACTGGATCCGAACCTGGCTTCCAATCCGGCGTATCTAGCGCCTTATCCCGGGCTGGCTGGTTTTTTGAGCTCGCATCCGGAAATTTCGCGCAATCCATCCTTTTATTTCGGCGAACCATTTCTGCGTGGGCCCGTCGACCCGGCCGAGCGCGCCTCCGAGACTCTGCGGGGAGTTCTGGGGGGCTTGGCGGCGTTAACGGCTCTCGCGATGGCAATGAGCCTGGTGGTCTGGCTGGTGCGGACGCTGGTGGATTTCAAGAGATGGAGCCGCCTGGCAAAGGTCCAAGCCGATGCGCATACGAAAATCCTGGACCGGTTCACCGCGAACGAAGACTTGCTGGCGTATATCCAGACTCCGGCGGGAGCAAAGTTTCTACAATCGTCACCGATCGCGCTGGACGCAGGACCGCGGTCCATGGGCGCGCCGCTGGGAAGGATTCTGCTCTCCGTGCAGGCAGGCGTGGTGCTGATCGCGGGCGGCATCGGATTTGAGGCTGTGAGCGAGCGCGTCAACGATCTTTCGGCGCAGCCGATTCACGCGTTGGGCGTACTGGGAATCGCGCTGGGAGTAGGTTTTTTGGCCTCGGCGGCCATTTCGTTCGGAATTTCGTACAAACTGGGATTGATCGAGCCGTCTCCGCGGACGGTGAGGCCGGAATTGCCGGGGATCTAGACCGTTTCCATGCTTCGTGACACGACGTTCAACATTGCAGCTGCCGATTGCGGGCTCGAGGAATCGGCCACCTTTGTGATGGACGAGGAGGCGTTTCGCGCGTTTTACGAGCGAACGGCGCGGGGCGTGTGGGCATACCTGGCACGGATTACGGGCGACCGGCAACTAGCGGACGATTTGTTGCAAGAGGCGTTTTATCGATTTCTAAGGGCGTCGGCGAACTACGAAACCGAGACACACCGGAAGAATTCGCTATATCGAATTGCGACGAATCTGGCGCGTGACGCGCGCCGGCGGATCCTGATCCGGCTGCCGTTGTTTTCGAGGAGCGAGGACGTGGAGCGGGTTCCGTCGGCGGAGCATGCGGGTTCGGCCGAGGGAAAAGCCGATGTCGACCGGGCCATGGCGCGGCTGAAACCGCGGGAGCGGGCGATGTTGTGGCTGGCCTATGCGGAAGGGGCATCGCACCAGGAGATCGCCGATGCGCTGGGATTGCGTCCCAGCAGTTTGAAACCGATGTTATTTCGCGCGCGGCGCAAGCTGGCTGCGTTATTGGGGAAGGGAACATGAAACCCGCGGAGTGCCCGTTCGAAATGGAGGTTTTGGAAGCGGTTCTGCAAGCGCGATGGCCGCGACAGGTGGACAAGCAGATCGCGGATCATGTAGCGTCGTGCGAAATCTGTTCCGACGTGATTGCGGTTGCAGGAGCGCTAGATGGCGCGAAAGAGGCGACGCGGGCAACCGCGGCGGTGCCGGATTCGGGACGTGTGTGGTGGCTGGCGCAGGTTCGGGCACGGCGCGAGGCGGTGCGAGCAGCGGGCCGGCCGATTACAGCCGCTCAAGTGTTTGGGCTGGCATGCGCGGTTGGAGTGGCCGGGGCTTGCTTTGGAGCCACCTCGAAATGGTTCCAATCGTGGCTGGCGTGGGCCGGGTCGGCGGCGGAAGATTGGAAAAGGCCGAGCCTGTTTCCGGCAGCCGTCGATTTGGTAGCCGCGCATTCGGTATGGATTGCGGCTATGGCCGCGATTGTATTGCTAGTGCCCGCCGCCGTGTATTGGGCGGTGCTGAAGGAATAGCGCCGGTTTGGCGCGGTGGTACAATCCCCACATGCCACCGGCGGAGACTCTGGAACGCAGTTCCCCTGCGGCACCGGCGCCGCCCAAACCTGCTCCCCCGCAGCGGTATCTGGCGCTCGATGCCTACCGGGGGTTCATCATGCTCATGCTGGTGACGGAAGGGCTGGGTATTACCGAGCTCGCCAAGCGCCGGCCGGAGTTTGCGGGCATCGCGGGGCAGTTTGACCACGTGCCGTGGCAGGGTCTCGCGTTCTGGGACCTGATCCAGCCGGCGTTCATGTTCATGGTGGGCGTGGCCATGCCGTTTGCTCTGGCGAAGCGCCGGGAGCAGGGGGCCAACGACCGGCAGCTATTCTGGCATGTGGCGGTGCGCGGTCTCCGGCTGATTCTCTGGAGCCAGGTGCTCATCTCGATCGGCGAGGGGCATCTGAGTTTTCAGCTCATCAATGTGCTGGCGCAGGTGGGGATCTGCTATTTCCTGACGTACCTGATCATGCAGCTGCGTTTTCGCTGGCAGGCGATCATTGCCGCGGCGATTCTGATCGGCTACTGGATACTGTTTGCGGCATTTCCAGGTAATGAAGGACCGTTTCTCTCAATCGATACGAACGTGGGTGCAGAGATCGACAAGTGGGTGTTCGGGCATCAGAATAATGATCACTGGACGACGATCAACTTTCTGACCAGCACGGTGACGACGCTATTCGGGGTGTGGACGGGACAGCTTTTGCAGAGCGGCCGGTCGCACATGGAGAAGATGAAATTCATCGCCGCCAGTGCGATCACGTGCCTCGTGGTGGGCTATGCGATTCATCCGTGGAATCCGATCGTGAAACGCATCTGCACGACGTCATTTACGATCTACAGCACGGGCTGGGTTCTGCTCATGCTGCTGGCATTCTACTGGCTGGTGGAAGTGCAGGGTTATCGCAAGTGGACGTTTCCGCTCGTGGTGATCGGCGCCAATTCGATTTTTGTTTATTCCGTCCACATGGTGCTGCAGCACTGGCTGAGCCGGGCGGTGGGCGTGTTCACTTTCAATTTCTCCTGGCTGGGGGACTTTGCTCCGGTGGCGCAATCGTGCACGGTACTGCTGGTGATATGGTACCTGTGTTACTGGCTATACCAGCGGAAAATCTTTATCAAGCTGTAAACGCAATTCCCGCAGCGCTCGCCGGCGGTACATCCGTGTTCAAATGATGCTGCGCCAGGGCAAACATGAGCGAAATTCGACATTCCGACATCTCCATACGGACGGCGACACTTGCGGACGCGGGAACGATCGCGGGTCATCGGCGCAGTATGTTTTTCGACATGGGTCATCGAGACGAACAGGCTCTGGACGAGATGATTGGCGCATTTCGAGTATGGCTGCGGGAAAAGATGGGGTTGGGCGAGTATCTGGCGTGGGTGGCGATGAACGCGGAAGGCGAAATCGTCGCCGGGCTGGGATTGTGGCTGATGGACTGGCCGCCGCATCTGATCGGACCGGGGTCGAAGCGTGGGAATATCCTCAACGTTTATACGAATCCAGGCTTTCGCAGAAGGGGGATTGCACGGCGGTTAATGGAAACGGCCCTGGAGTGGTGCGGCGGGAACGGGATTCGTGCGGTAATCCTTCACGCCAGCGCCGAGGGACGGACGCTTTACGAGAGCCTGGGCTTCGCCGCCACGAATGAGATGCGGTTACTGGTGGAAAAACCGAATGAGTACCGAAGGGGCGTTCCGGCCCTCGAAACCAGAAGTTAACGGCGGTCGTGGCCGCGGCCGAAGCCGTGTCCGGCAAATCTGTGATCGTCGTGATGATCCCAGTGACGGCGGTAGCCTTGCCCGTGCCAACCAAACGTCACGGACGGATAGACGTAAGCAGGCGCAGTGTAGACGGGCGCCGGATACGCGTAGCCGGGATAGGGAGCAGCGTAATCCGGGGCGGGCACCACATAGGCGGGCGGATAAACCGGAGCCGGGGCAACGTAGACCGGCGAGCCCCAGCGCACGCCAAAACGGACTCCAGCCTGGGCCTTCGGGACCGGCGCCACCATGAGCAAGCCAGCGAGTGACATTAAGGGAGCGCTCATTCTTTTCAGCATTTCTTCACCCTCCGCATGTTTTGATGGAGCGGAAGAACGGCAGGTTGTCGGCTTTACAGGGATTTACACAGGCGCGTCTTGATAAATCTTTACTCGAGCGACAGGTGTACCTCGATTTCAGAGGCCGGCTGGACGCCATACACTTCGGTCAGGATGCGCAGGGTGAGTTGGGCAATGCCGGCCGCGTAATCATCGGTGGGGAGATCGTACGTTCGCGAGAAGACTTCGATGGGCTCGCCGCCGAGGGAGAAACCGAGGTGCCTCAAGCGGTCTTCTGCTTCCGGCGGCATCTTTTGTTTTTCCGGGAGATACTGATTCGAGATCGCCTCACAGCGCAGGCGCTGGTTTCCAACGTTTCCCGCAAACTGGACGTAGACCTCGCCCGCCGAGACTACCAGGAAGCTGCCAGGGCCGCCCTCACTGGTCAGCGCCAGAAGACCTGAGCAGATCTCCTGCTCGGCATCGGTAAGCGTCAACGGCTTACCTTCGCGAGGGCAGGGAATTCGAGACCGGGTAAGAAGAAGCGTGCAGTAAGGAGAAAGGTCATAGGCGCGTAAGAAGAATGATAAGCCGTTTGGACGGGAATCGCGATAACGACGCGAAGATCACTTCGCGAATCCCAAGTTCCGCAGGGTAGCTGCGGGTTCAGGATCTTCAAATTTGGTAACGGGAGCCTTCTGGCGTCCGTTTTCGAGAGCCGCGATGAAAGGCGGATCGCCAAACGGAAACGTTTTCTTCAGTGGGCCGAGGTCCGTGGAGATCACTGCTTTCAATCCGGTGTCCTGCAGGAATTGAGGCGCAAACTGCGGCCGCACCGTAGGGACGCCCACAATTTTCGTATCGCCCCAATCGAGCTTGGACATGCGCTTGGCGACATCAACGCAATGCATACACTCGGGATCGAAAAAGAAAATCACCATGCGGCCTTCCTGGGTGGAGTACGGCTTGCCATCCACCATGATGAGGGGAGGCGCCTGGACGCCGCGCTGCCGGACGGCGGTGGCCCCGTAGGATACAAGGGCGAACACGGTGACGGCGCAAAGGACAATGATGGCGCTGCGCTCGCTTCGTGACGGCCGGGCCCAGAAGCCGGCAAGCACGGCGAGCAGCAGCATGACGGCGTCGCCAATGAAGAACCCAGGGCCGACGGCGCGCTTAATCCACGGGAAGCAGTTGCACTCGGCGCCGCGCAGAGCCGTGTAATTCATCGCGATGTAGATCATGAATGCGACCAGGAGCGCGGAACCAAGCCAGGAGCCCCACTTGCGAAAACGAGGAACGAGGACAAGAACGGCTGCTACAGTTTCCGCGATGCCCAGGACGAGGGCAGCGGCCAGGCTGAGATTCTCCGGGACTTTCGCCTGTGCCAGGCGCTGCGCCGCCGAGATGGGGTCGGTGATCTTCCAGAGTCCCGCCACCAGGAACAGCACCGAAGTGAGGACGGCGGCAATCCAGTTGAGTGTTGACTTCCACGCAGGCAATTCAGGCGGGGGAAGCGGTTCGTCCCGCTGTGCCATACTGTCGGTCATGCTGTCCATTCTAGCGTTCTCCAGAGGGCAAAATACTTGCGCGTGATGGCGGCGGCGTTCCTGCTCGCGCTATCGGCGGGGGACGTTCGGACGCTCACGAACGAGGTTGTTGAGATTCCCGCCAAGGAATGGCGCTATGTCGAAGTTTCCGTAAAGCAGGTGCCGGTCACGGTGCGATGCGAGTTCCATGTGATCTCGGGGACGGGTCCGGCGCGCGTAGAACTGGTCAACGCCGAGGGGCTGGAGAACTGGAAGCAGGGGCGCCAAGAGACCAAGGGCTTCGCCGCATCAGGCAAAGACGCGGGATTCAACCACGTGGTCAGCGTGCCCGACGAGTATGCGGTGTTGGTGGACAACCCTGAGCGCGAGCCACTCACTGTCCGGCTGCGGGTGGCGCTGGATTCCTCGGAGCGAGGCCGTCCGCAGGCAAAATACCTGACGCCGGAACGGCGGCTCGCGGTCATTCTCATAAGTGCAACCGTATTTTTCGCGATGGCGGGATATTCGGCGAAAAAGCTGCTGTCCGTGATCCGAAGCTAGGAGCGATCCGGCTGTAACTGGGTCAGAATTCGGGCCACAACCGGTTCGGAGGCCAGACGAAAGAATCCCTGGGCATCGGTCTGCAGACCGCGGGCGATCTCCTCAATGCGAGCGAAAGTGTGAAGGCGCTCATCCAGCGACAATTGCGGGTCACTCAGGCGCTGCACGAGACCGTCTAGCTGATGGACCTTAAGGCGCAGGTTATCGCCGATGGTGTCCATATTGTCCTCCAGGAACCTTCCGGCAACCGATTCCGCACGGCGCAATTCGCGCTCGCTCCACTTTGCGTAATCGTTACCTTGGGCACTCATGAGCTGACCTCGGACACGATGTGATGAGCCTCACACCCATTCCGATTATATTCAGGGTGTCAACCTGCCGAAAGATAACAGAGTGGCTAGATGGGCGCGGAGCGGCCAACCAGCGCCAGGAACTCATCGCGGGTTGTTTTGCGGCTGCGGAAGGCGCCGAGCATGGTGCTGGTGACGGCGCCGGAGTGCTGCTTCTCGACCCCGCGCATCATCATGCAGAAGTGCCGGGCCTCGCAGATTACACCCACACCGGCGGGCTCGATGATCTCCTGGATACTGTGCGCGATTTCTTCCGTCATCCGTTCCTGAATTTGCAGGCGCCGCGCGAAGACATCCACGATGCGAGGAATCTTGCTCAGCCCGATGACGCGGCCTTTAGGAAGATAGGCAACGTGCACCTTGCCGAAGAAAGGCAGGACGTGGTGCTCGCAAAGGCTAAAGAATTCGATGTCCTTGACGATCACCATTTCGTCGTATTTCACTTCGAACAGGGCACCGTTCACCACCTGCCGCACATCGGTTTGATAACCGCTCGTCAGAAAGCGCAGGGCTTTTTCCACGCGCTCCGGGGTATTCAGCAGACCTTCGCGGCCGGGGTCTTCGACCAGTTGATCGAGCACCTCGCGAATGAGCGGCGCGAATGACTGGGGGCCGGCATGGCGCGGCGGCATCTTAACAACTCGCTTAGGTTTTGCCATGGATCTCCGATACTTCAAAGATGTTTCTGGGGGTTTCCGCGATGCTGACTTTCTCAAGTTCAGCGGCGCAGCCGGGAAATGCAGAAGCCCACTTCTGTCGCAGGCGGCGCATGATCTCAACTGCCAGATTCTCGGTGGTAGGCACGGAATCGCGGAATGCGGGCACTTCCACGCTCAGGTTTCTGTAATGGAAGGGCTCCAGCACCTCTGCCGCAACCAGCCGGTCGAGTGCCTCCGGGTTCAATACGCGCCCGGAACGGGCATCCACGGGTCCACGAGCGCTCACGGCCAGTTCGTAGTCATGGCCGTGGCCGAATGGGTTATCGCACTTGCCATAGGTTTCACGGTTTTCGTCCGCCGATAGTTCCATTGCATGCAGGCGGTGCGAAGCGGAAAAGCGGTACTTGCGGGTGATGCGCATTCAGGCGGCGTCTCCGGAATAGTCAACGAACAGGTCGGGAGTTTCGTACACGCGAACCGCGTGCAGCCGGCCTTGCTCGGCGGACAAGTGAGGCGCGAGCCTGTTCCAGACATCGATGGCGATGTTTTCCGCCGTTGGAATCACGCGGTCGAAGGGATGAACCTCGTAGTTGAGAAAGCGGTGATCGTAGGCTTCCACCACATGGCGATTGATCAGCTCTTTGAGCTTCTTCAGGTCGACGACCATGCCGGTGACGGGGTCTGGCGTCCCCTCGACGGTCACCTCGATAGCATAATTATGGCCGTGGCCATGGGGGTTGGCGGCTAATCCGAAGATCTCCTGGTTCTCCTGGTCGCTGAGCGCCGGGTTGCGGCAGATGTGAGATGCCGAGAATTCGACGCGTTTGGTGATGAGCATCTGTTTTTACCGATGCCGCAGGCCCGCGGCCGGATACAACCGGATACAATATGATTATAAGTTACCGATGAAGCGGACCAGCACAATCGACCGGGCGCTGCAGTTGTCCATTGTGGTTCTTCTCTGCGCGTTTGCCTTTGTCATCTATGCATCTATCAACGAAAAGATCGTGCAAATGGGAGACACGGCGCCGAGCTTCTCGATAACCGCGGACAACGGCCGTACCATCACGCGGTCGGACTTTGGGGGAAAACTGCTGGTACTGAACTTTTGGGCTTCCTGGTGCGCGCCGTGCATTGATGAGGTGCCGTCCCTTAACCAGTTCCAAAATGAGCTGGCCAGCCAGGGCGTGGTGGTTCTGGGGATCAGTCGCGACAAAGACCCCAAGGCCTACAAGCAGTTTTTGCAGCGATACAACGTTTCATTCCTTACGGCGCGCGAGCCGGACAACAAGATTAGCGCCGAATACGGCACTTTCAAGATCCCAGAGACGTATCTGATCAACCGGGACGGCAAGGTTGTCGGAAAAATTGTGAACTCGACGAACTGGACCGACGAGCGCATGATCAGCTACGTGAAGTCCCTGTTGTAACATCGAAGCCGGGAGCCCGGCGCTCACAAGTACCATGCTGCCTGCCCAAGCCAAACAGAAGCTGGCGCAATTGCTCGGCCCGCGCGGCTATCTGGACCAGCCGGAAGACCTGACTCTCTACGAGTACGACGGCAGCATAGAAATGGCGCGGCCGGACATCGTCGTTTTTCCTCGTACCACAGACGATGTGGTGGGCATCGTCAAGATCGCTCGCGAGTACGGTGTGCCGGTGGTGGGAAGAGGCGCGGGCACGGGTTTGAGCGGGGGTTCGATCGCCCGCGCGGGCGGGATCACGGTAGCGTTTGCGCGCATGAACCGCATTCTCGAGATCGATCTCGAGAACGAGCGGGCCGTGGTGCAACCAGGCGTAGTGAATCTGGATATCACTTTATCGGTGGACGCGAATGGATATTTCTATGCGCCGGATCCATCGAGCCAGCGCGCCTGCACGATCGGCGGGAACGTATCGGAGAACGCGGGCGGGCCGCACACGTTAGCTTACGGCGTGACGACGAATCACGTGCTGGGCCTCGAGGTAGTGCTGCCGGACGGCACGGTGTTGACGACGGGCGGCAAGGAAATCGATCTGCCGGGGTACGACTTAACGGGTATACTGACGGGCTCCGAGGGCACGATGGTGCTGGTGACAAAGGTGATTGTGCGGCTGATGCGCAAACCGGAAGTCGTCAAGACCATTCTGGCTATTTACAACTCGGACGAGGATGCCGGCAGAACCGTGGCGGAGATTACGGCGCGCGCCATCACCCCCGTAGCCGTCGAGATGCTCGACGGTGTGATGTTGAAGATGGTGGAGGAAGCCACGCACGCCGGGTATCCGCTGGATGCCGAGGCAGTCCTGCTGATTGAGCTGGAAGGGATGCGGGAAGTGGTGGAGGAGCAGGTGGAGCAGATTCGCGATGCGGCGGAATTGTGCGGGGCGCGGGAAGTACGGCTTGCAAAATCGGCAGAGGAACGCGATCTGTTGTGGAAGGGCCGTAAGAACGCCTTCGGGGCGGTGGGGCGGGTGAGCCCTTTCTATTACGTTCAGGATGGCGTCGTGCCGCGCACGAAGGTCGCTCCGACGCTGCGGTTTATCGGCGAGGTGGGGAAGAAGTACGGTTTGACGATCAGCAACATATTTCATGCAGGTGACGGTAACATGCACCCGATCATTCTGTTTGATGCGCGCAAGCCGGGAGATATCGAAAAAACCAAGGCGGCAGGCGAAGAGATTCTGGGATATTGCATCGCGGCCGGAGGCTCGATCACCGGCGAGCACGGCGTCGGCATGGAAAAGAACGAGATGATGACGCGGTTGTTTCCTGCTGCGACCTTGGACATGATGCGCCGGTTCAAAGAGTTGTTTGATCCCGACGGCCGCATGAATCCGGGCAAGGTGCTGCCAACGGGAAAAGGCTGCCTGGAGATTCGGCAGCCGGCCCTGGGGCCCGCCGCGCGTACCTACTGATTGTATGTTTGGGATGGACCAGACGAAGACGCAGGAAAAGCAGGTACGAACTCCCGCGGGTTTACCTGCGGACGTGATTGTGAGCCCCGATACGCGTCGCGCCCAGCGCATTCCACCGGGACAGTCGCGGACGATGAAGTGGCCGGTGCTGGACGCGAGCGGAGCGCCGGATATCACGACGGCGGGTTGGCGCTTTCGCCTCGGTGGTCTGGTGGCGAACCCGATGGAATGGAATTGGGAAGAATTCCAAAAACTCCCGCGCGTGAAGGTCTTTTCGGATTTCCACTGCGTCACCCGCTGGTCGCGCCTGGGAAATATCTGGGAGGGTGTAGCGACGCGCGAACTGGTGAAGCAGGCCGGCGGCGTGCTTCCGGGTGCGCATTTCGCGCTGGCTCACGGCTACGACGGCGGCTGGACCACGAACATGCCGCTGGAAGACTTTCTCGCCGAGGATGCACTCGTCGCGTTTGTGCACGACGGAGAGCCGCTCACGGCGGAGCACGGCGGGCCGGCGCGGCTGATCGTCCCGCGCCTGTATGCCTGGAAGAGCGCGAAATGGGTGGCGGGTGTAGAGGTGCTCGAGCGGGATCAAGCCGGTTTTTGGGAGCGCAACGGTTACCATATGCACGGCGACCCGTGGGTGGAAGAGCGCTACGGCTATTAGAACCCTGCACTTTGGCCAACTTTGGTTAAGCTGACCGGTTCGGGCGGCTCCTGTATCATGGATACAGGAAGCGCACCTCCTGCATGGCAATCAAACCAGAACCGGACATGAGTGTGAACAGTTGGCTCGAAGACGAGCTTTATCAACAATATCTGCACGATCGGGGCACCGTTGACGAGAGCTGGAAGCGAGTCTTTGAGAATGGCGGCAACGGCCATACGGGCGCGGCGAAGACGCGGGAGACCGGCAATCCGAGAGTAGAGGCAACGGCAGAAAATAAGTTGCAACCTGTTTCAGGCGAAGAACTGGTCCCCTTGCGCGGAGCGGCGGCGCGGATCGCGGAAAACATGGACGCGAGCCTGGCGGTGCCGGTGGCGACTTCGCAGCGGACGATTCCGGTTAAGGTCATCGACGAAAACCGGCGCATTATCAATCATCACCGCACGCTTCTCGGCAAGAGCAAGGTTTCCTATACGCACATCATCGGTTGGGCGATTGTGCGGGCGCTCGAATATTTTCCCGGCTTGAACCACGCGTTCACGGAGCGGGAAGGCGAGCCGTTTCGTGTGGTTCGCAAAACCATCAACCTGGGAATCGCGGTGGATGTGGCATCGAAGAGCGGGTCACGCAACCTGCTGGTGCCGAATTTGAAGAACGCCGGTGAATTGGATTTTCAGCGTTACGTAACGGCGTTTGACGACCTGGTGAGCCGCGCCAGGGGCGGGAAACTCACAGCCGAGGATTTTCAGGGGACCACGATTTCCATCACCAATCCAGGCACGGTGGGGACGATGCAATCCACGCCGCGGCTGATGGTCGGGCAGGGGGCGATTATCGCAGTCGGCACCATTGATTACCCGGCGGAATACCAGGGCACGGCCCCGGAAATGCGCGCCGCGCTCGGTATCAGCAAGGTGATGACCCTGACCTGCACGTATGACCACCGCATCATCCAGGGCGCGGAATCAGGGATGTTTTTGGGGAAACTGCAATCGCTGGTGAACGGCGATGACGGTTTCTACGAAGAGGTTTTCGAACATCTGAAGCTGCCTTACACTCCGGTGCGGTGGGAGCCGGACCGGCAGGTCAGCCTTCCCGGTGCGACCGGGCGCACGGCCGAGGTGGCTAAGGAAGCGGCGGTGCTCCAGTTGATCAATGCCTATCGCGTGCGCGGGCATTTGATCGCGGATCTGGATCCGTTGGGCGGCGAGCCCAGTTATCATGCCGAACTCGATCCGCTGCGCTACGGGTTAACGATTTGGGATTTAGATCGCGAGTTCATCACCGGATCACTGGGTGAAGCGATCGGCGAGGGCGCACCGAAGGCCGTAGCGACCCTGCGGGAGATTCTGGAGACCCTCCGGCAAACCTACTGCGGCAAGATCGGGTGCGAGTACATGAATATCCAGCATCCGGAGCAGAAGCGCTGGCTGCAGCAGCGCATGGAGCCGGAGGCGAACAACTGGCCGCTCGATCGCGAACTGAGGGTGCGGATTCTGGAAGACCTGATCGGCTCGGAACAGTTTGAGCATTTCCTGCACTCGCGTTTTGTGGGGCAGAAGCGCTTCTCGTTGCAGGGCGCGGAGACGGCGATTGCGATTCTCCACGAACTTCTCGACCGCGCTGCCAACCGGAACGTCCACGAGATCGTGATCGGCATGGCGCACCGCGGCCGCCTGACGGTGCTGGCCAATGTAGTGGGAAAACCGCTGGCCCAGATCTTCTCTGAGTTTGAAGGCAACATGGATCCTTCGAGCACGCAGGGCTCCGGCGACGTGAAATATCACCTAGGCGCTCGCGGCGTGCGTAGATCGCAAACGGGTAAGGAGATCGTGGTCTCCGTGGCACCGAATCCGAGCCATCTGGAAGCCGTTGATCCGGTGGTGGAGGGAATCGTGCGGCCCAAGCAGGATCGCTTAGGCGATACGGAACGCGAGAGGGTGATTCCGCTGCTGATTCATGGTGACGCAGCCTTTGCGGGTCAGGGAGTGGTAGCGGAGACGCTGAACCTTTCGCAGCTCGACGGCTATTCCACAGGCGGCACGATTCACCTGATCATCAACAACCAGATCGGGTTTACAACCCTGCCCGACGAGGCGCGGTCGACTCCATACTCCACGGACGTGGCGCGCATGGTGCAGGCGCCGATTTTTCACGTCAACGGCGACGATCCCGAGGCCGCGATCCGCGTGGCGCAGATTGCTTTCGATTACCGGCAGGAGTTCAAGAAAGATGTCGTGATCGACATGTTCTGCTACCGCCGTTGGGGGCATAACGAGGCAGACGATCCCAGCTATACGCAGCCGCTGCTCTACAAGAAGATTAAGGATCATCCGTCGGTGGCCGTGCTGTACGGCGAGCGGCTGATGCGCGAAGAAGTGCTCGATCTGGAAGGTGTACAGGCGATCAATAAGCGGGAAACCGGGCGGCTGAGCGAAGCCTTTGACTCCGCGCAGGAGCGGGTGGAGCGTTATGAAGTGCAGGAACTGAGCACAGTTCCGGAGGCGGAAATTACTAGCCCGCAGGCGACGGCCGTCGACCGGGCTTTGCTGGAGCGGCTGGTGAAAGGGCTCACTTACTTCCCGGAAAATTTCCACCTGCACCCTAAGCTGCACGGGTTCGTCGAGAAAAGAAAGGAATCCTGGGAAAAGGGCGGTCCGATCGATTGGGCGTACGGCGAGGCGTTGGCGTTTGGCTCGCTGGTCCTCGAGGGAACTCCTGTGCGGTTAAGCGGTCAGGATTCAGGCCGCGGCACGTTCAGCCAGCGGCATATCGTGTTTTACGACGCGGAGACCGGCCGGAAGTATTCTCCCATCCAGCATCTGGCAAAAGATCAGGGCCGCTTCGACGTGTTTGACAGCTCGTTGAGCGAGTTTGCCGTTCTGGGGTTCGAATTCGGCTACAGTGTGGCCGATCCCCTGACATTGGTCCTGTGGGAAGCGCAATTCGGCGATTTTGCGAACGGTGCGCAAGTGATGATCGACCAGTTCATCGCGTCCGCAGAGTCGAAATGGGGGCAGCCCAGCGGTCTGGTAATGCTGTTGCCGCACGGCTATGAAGGGCAGGGGCCGGAACATTCGAGCGCGCGCATCGAGCGATATCTGATGCTTTCGGCGGAACAGAATATTCAGGTCGCGAACTGCTCAACTCCCGCGCAATACTTCCATCTGCTGCGGCGCCAGATGCGCGCCGGCGCGGACCGCCGGGGTATGCGCAAGCCGTTGATGATCTTCACGCCGAAACGGATGTTACGGTACCCGCGCGCGACATCCACATTTGCCGATCTCACCACCGGCGGGTTTCGCGAAGTGATGGATGATCCAGGTTTGGCCGATCCGGCACGCGTTTCGCGCGTCGTTTTTTGCACGGGGCAGATCTATTACGATCTGGCCGCGGCGCGATCGGAGCAAAAATCGGAACAGGTGGCGATCGTGCGGATCGAGCAGCTATATCCGTTCGCCGCCGAACAAGTGAAAGACGTGCTGCTCCGTTATCCGCTCACCTGCGAAGCGGTATGGGCGCAGGAGGAGCCGCGGAACATGGGACCGTGGCGCTTCATTTCCGAGCAGATGGAACCCCTGCTCTCGCCTACGCAGCGTGAGCTGCGCTTCGTCGGACGTTCAGAGAGCGCCAGTCCCGCAACCGGTTCCCTCAAACGCCACCAGGAAGAACAGGCGGAGATTGTTCGCCAGGCTCTGACGCCGGGCGCAGTCTCGGCGCCGGGCAAGCTTCGGGTGGTGGGACGCCGCCGACGTAGCTGAAATCAAAATAGATAGCTATTTCGCCGGCGCCGCCTAACCGCTCACCCGTTCTACAGTCTAAAGAGCAGCCGGATGGAACAAAGCGATGCCGAGGCGATCGCACAGATCCGCGCCGGGAACGCCGACGCGTTTCGTGTGCTGGTAGAGCGCCATAGCCGCAGTGTGTTCCGTCTGGCGTTTCGTATGACGGGTAACCAACACGACGCGGAGGATCTGGTGCAGGAGACATATTTGCGGGCCTACCGGCAGATCCGCAAATATGATGGCCGCGCGGCCTTCGGCACCTGGTTATACCGGATTGCGGCGAACTGCTCGCTCGATCTGATTCGGGCGCGCCAGCGCCGGCAGGAGCAGCAGACGCCGGTAGACCAGGAAGGCGAACCACTCGAAACCTCAGCCGCATCCGATGCGCCCACGCCCGAACGTCTGGCGTTCAGCGGCGAGCTGCAAAAACTACTCGCGCCGGCGCTCAATCTTTTGAGTCCTACGGAGCGGACGGCATTTGTGCTGCGGCACTACGAAGGCATGTGTATTGAGGAGATCGGGCAGGCGCTGGGCGTGCAGGCGGGTGCGGCCAAGCACAGTGTGTTTCGCGCGGTGCAGAAGCTTCGTCGCGCGCTCGAACCGGCGGTAATGAGCACGGGAAGGCCATGACGCATCTCAGCGAAGAGGATCTCATTCTGCGTTATTACGGGGAGGCTACGGCGGGTGTGGCGGAGCACCTTCAAGATTGCGATGCCTGCCGGGAATCGCTCGCCGGTTTAAAGCGCGTCCTGGGGGCTATGGATGCGCTGGGCGCGCCGGAGCCAGCGGAAGGCTATGAAAGCCGCGTCTGGAACCGGCTGGCCCCGAAGTTGGAGCGTTCCCGGTCCTGGTGGCGCAATCCGGGCGCATGGCTGCAGCCCAGCCGGCTGGCCGCGGCGACGGCGATGGCGGCATTACTGGTTGTGGCGTTTCTGGCGGGGAGGATATCCCGGCAACCGGAGCGCGTTGCCGGTTTGCCGGCTCCGGTGCGGGAGCGGATCATGCTGGTGGCGGTTGGCGAGCATCTGGAACGCTCGCAAATGATCCTGGTGGAACTGGTGAATAACAATTCTGCCGGGCCGGTGGACATTTCCGAAGAGCAGAAACGCGCGCGCGATCTGGTGAATGAAAACCGGCTGTACCGCCAGGCGGCACTCAAGACCGGGGATACGGGTGTGTCGAGCGTACTGGACGAATTGGAGCGCACTCTGCTCGAAGTGGCGCACAGCCCGTCGAAGCTCGATTCCGAGGAGTTTGCGCGGATTCGCGAGCGTATTGAGGCGGAAGGCATTCTGTTCAAAGTTCGCGTGGTAGGAAACAACTTGAGAGAGCGGGAACGAGCGCCACTCTCTGCATCTCCACGAAAGGCGCTGTAGGGAGGAATGAGGGAATGAGGACTTTGGCGGGAGTGGCTTTTATTGCCGTCGGCATCGGTGCTTTGATGACCGGCGCCCGAACGAGTGCGCAGACCAGCGCGAAAAAAAGTCAGCCGTGGACGGTCGTTGTAGATAACGATGGGCAAGAAGACGCCGATCGGGATGAGGCGCAGGCTGCACGCGACGAGGCGCAAGCCGGGCGTGATGAAGAACAGGCGGAACGCGACGACCAACAAGCCACGCGAGATGAGGCCCAGGCGGTGCGTGACCAGGACCAGGCCGAGCGTGACGGTAGGCAGGCGGAGCTCGATCAGCAACAAGCTGAACTGGACCAAGCGCAAGCAGACCGCGACCAGCAACAAGCTGAACGCGATCAGGAGCAGGCGGACCGGGATCAGGAACAGGCCGAGCGCGATCTCGACTTCGCCGCCCCTGAACTGGCGGTTCCGGGCGGGCCTGCCCTGAAAACGCAGGAGACGAGGCAATGAATACGGTTTTGGAGATCAGTTTGACGGTAGCCATTGCGGGTTTGCCATGGCTGGCGAGTGCACAGGAGGATGTAGCGCCTCTGCCGCCGGCGCCGCCGGAAGCGGTGGTTGTGTGGGAGACTCAGCCGCCACAACTCGCGACTCCCGCCATGCCACCGATACCGCCTGTACCTCCCGTGACAGCCGAAACCCTGGCGAATTTGCCCTTGATTTTGCCGCAAGCCGATAGAACTCGCGAAAACGCCGTCGACGCGATAAAAGGCTGGGAATTTAAGGTGCCTGCCATGATGGCGGGCCTGGACAAGTTGAACCCTCCTTCCTTCGTTTACGCGCTACAGGCACCCCCGAAGCCGCCGGCACCGCCCGAGGCCGCATCCCGCCGCGGTGACCGCGATGAACGGTATTACGAGCACGGGCAGAGTGATCTGGATGCCGGACGTTGGGAAAAGGCCGTTAACGATTTCGATCAAGCTGCTTCCCGCGGCTCGCGTGCGGATGGAGCCTTGTATTGGAAAGCGTACGCCTTGAATAAGCTCGGACGCCGCGAGGAAGCGCTGGCTGCAATTGCGCAGCTACGAACGAATTATGCGAACAGCCGGTGGTCGGACGACGCTCGCGCGCTTGAAATCGAGATCAAGCAGGCGTCAGGCAAAGCGGTTGGTCCGGAGTCGGCGGATGACGAGGAAATGAAGCTCATGGCCCTGAATGGCTTATTGAGTTCTGATCCGGATCGTGCTCTGCCGCTGGTGGAAAAGATCCTGCATAGCTCGCAATCTCCCAAGATCAAGGAGCGCGCTATGTTTGTGCTCACGCAGAGCAACTCTCCCAAAGCGCGCGGCATTGTGGTGCAAATCGCAAAGGGCGGCTCGAATCCGGATTTGCAAATGAAAGCCGTGCATTACCTGGGAGTGATGAGCGCCAAGCAGGAACTAGGCGATGTCTACGCGTCAACCAATGATGCGGACGTCAAACGCGCCGTACTGCACGGGTTGATGGTGGGGGGCGCCAAGGAACAGCTTCTTACAGCAGCCAAAAGCGAAAAGAATCCCGATTTGCGCCGCGATGCCATTCACTGGCTGGGCACCATGGGCGCGGATTCCGAACTCTGGCAGCTTTACCAGAACGAGACGGTCACGGAGGTGAAAGCACAAATCCTGCATTCACTCTTCATCGGCGGCAAGACGGACCGCTTGCTGGATGTGGCCAAAAACGCAAAAGAGCCGGAGCTGAGAGAGCAGGCGATTCACTGGCTGGGTGTTTCCGGCTCCCACACCTCGGGTGACGCCCTGGTAGGCCTGTATAGCGGCGAATCCAATCCCGAGATCAAGAAGCAGCTTATCCACGCCTTATTTCTGCAAAACGACGGCAAGGCGTTAGTGGAGATTGCCCGCAAGGAGAGCAATGTAGAGATCAAGAAGCAGATCGTGCACTGGCTTTCGGTGATGAAGTCGAAAGAAGGCACCGATTATCTGATGGAGCTGTTGAACAAATGAAGTGCGTTCTTCTGGCAGCGGCTGCAGCCGGCATTTTATGCGGACAGCAGCCCCGTCTGACTAACGCCAGGCTCGACACCCGTATGGTGAGTTCGGGTCTCGATCGAGATTTCCGCGGCATCGTTTCAGCCGAAACTGGCGCCGCTTGGATCGGTTATGCGGTGCGTGCCGTGGCAGGCGATCACCAGATGTGCTGTTACAGCACATTTCAAGACGATGCCGGCAACCGATGCTGCCGCGGCTGTTCGCTGGGCGGGACGCGTTCGAGCACCGCCGTAACCGCGCCTCCAGGACCAGTGTCGCTGGAGTCTTCCGGAGACATCTTCGTGCTGTACCGAATCGAGCAGCATGCGGTGGATCGCATTCGCACGTTTTCTGCGGATTGCGAGTTGGACGGGGGCGGTCTGCCGGTGCACTGGTTTACCGGGGTGCGCGCCGCCGAAAGCATCGCCCTGCTGACCACCTTCGCAGAGCAGGCTGATGCCGAACGTCACCTTGGCGAGCCTGCGCTGGCTGCCATTGCGCTACACGCCGATCCTGCGGCCGATGCTGTCCTCGAACGGTTCGTTGCGCCCGGACAGCCCGATTCCCGCCGGGAGAGGGCGACGTTCTGGCTCGGCCGCGCCCGGGGGCGCCGCGGATTCGAGGTCTTGCGGCACATCGTCAAAGAAGATCCCAGCGAAAAGGTCCGCGATAAGGCCGTGTTCGGCTTGAGTGTGAGTAAAGAGGCAGAGGCGCTTGGAGTCATGATTGATGTGGCAAAGAGCGACGCCAGCAGCCATGTTCGTGGGCAAGCCCTATTCTGGCTGGCGCATAAGGCCGGGCAGAAGGCGACCGGCGCCATCACGGAGGCCATCGAGAACGATCCGGATACTGCGGTCAAGAAACGAGCGGTCTTTGCTTTACAGCAACTTCCGGTGGACGAGGGCGTCCCGCTGCTGATTCAAGTGGCGCGGACCAACAAGAACCCCGTTGTCCGCAAGCAGGCTATGTTCTGGCTGGGGCAATCCAATGACCCCAGGGCGGTCCGGTTTTTCGAGGAAGTGCTGCTGCGGTGAGGGCGGGTGGGAGCGTCCGGAATTCCGCCGGCAAATTTTTCGAAACTTTTGCACCTGGTTGTGCGTAATCCCCATGTAAATCAGGAGGCATAATGCAACCGCTGCTTCGTCTTGAGGGTGTTACGAAGGTCTTTACTACCGATGAGGTGGAAACACACGCCCTGGCGGGCATCCACCTGGAAATCAACAAAGGTGACTACATATCGATTTCCGGCCCGTCCGGATGCGGCAAATCGACGCTGCTCGCCATCCTGGGGCTGTTAGATACACCTTCGGACGGCAAATATCTGCTGAATGATACGCCGGTGGCGACATTGAAAATGCGCGATCGTGCGCGGATCCGCAATCGCGAAATAGGCTTCATTTTTCAGGCATTCAATTTGATCGGCGACCTTACCGTCTACGAAAACGTCGAGCTGCCATTGACGTACCGAAATATGCCGGCGCGCGAGCGGAAGAGCCTGGTCATGGAGGCGCTGGAACGGGTGGGCATGTCGCACCGCATGAAGCACTATCCGTCGCAGCTCTCGGGGGGCCAACAGCAGCGTGTCGCGGTGGCGCGTGCCCTTGTTGGAAAACCCTCGATTTTGCTGGCTGACGAACCTACCGGCAATCTCGATTCCGCCAACGGCGAGGCCGTGATGGAGCTTCTGCGCGATTTGCATCGCTCCGGCGCGACGATTTGCATGGTCACCCACGACCCGCGTTACGCGCGCACGGCGGATCGCATCATCCAGCTGTTTGACGGCCGCGTTGTGGAAGAGGGCCAGAACGCTACCGCCGCAACCGTACAGTAATTTGCAGGAAAATCATCGCTAAATACAGCCGTTTAAACGAAATAAAGCGTCGGGATTTTTCCTGATTGTTCCTCCAACCAGGCAGCCTTTATTCTCATAACTAAGGGCAACCCGTAGTTCAGGATTTGAAAAGGAGGAACTGCCATGGAACGTTACGTTTCCATCGCTTCAGGATTTTTCGGTCGCGTCGGCAACATGATTTGCCGGCTGATGCACCATCAGATCACGCGTCCGGTGCAGGGCCACTACATCTGCCTGCAGTGCATGCGCCAGCACGACGTCAACTTCTAATTACTCTGTTCGCCGTCTTCTCGCCCGCACCAGCCAAACCAGGCAGCCTCCTGCCACAAGCACAACGGTGACCCACAACAGCACGCCATTCACCTCTTCGGTGATGCGCGACCACTGTTCTCCCAGAAAATACCCCAGAGATACGAAACTGGTAACCCATAAGAATCCACCGCTGTAGGCGAATAGCGCGAAGACGGGCGGTTCCAGCTCGGAACTACCAGCCACGATGGCGGTGAAGTGGCGGACGCCGGGCATAAAGTATCCGAAGAACAAAGCCCAGCGCCCCATGCGCTCAAACCAGTTGTGTACCTGGTCGAGCCGGGCTTGCGTGAAGTGAACGTACGGTCCGTATTTGTGGACCAGATAAAGACCGCCTGTGCGGCCGATCATGTAGCTGATCGTGATTCCGCAAATGCTGCCCGCGAACGCCGTCAAAACCGTCGGCAGGAAGTGAAACTGCCCGCGATAGACGAGATAGCCGGAAAACGTCAGCAGCGTCTCGTCGGGGACGGGAAGGCCGACAATACCAAGTACCAGCAGGCAGAAGACGGCGAGGTACCCGTATTGCGAAATTAGGTGAAAGACGGTGTCCATGCGGGCTGGGCGCGAGACACGGTCCGTATTTCGTCGAGAATTTGGCAAACGGCCGCGGCGGGGTCCTGTGCGCGGGTGATCTGGCGGCCGATTACCAGATAATCCGCGCCGTCACGAATGGCCTCTGCGGGAGTAGCCACGCGTTTTTGGTCGCCCTTTCCGGCGCCGGCGGAGCGCACACCCGGTGTCACCAAAATCGCTTCAGGTCCGGCCGCGGCGCGAATCGCGCGCGCCTCAAGCGGCGATCCAACGAGGCCATCGACACCCGCATCCATGGCCTTATGCACATTCCATTCCACCAGATCGGACAACGCGCGCGCATAGCCGAGATCGTTGACGTCCTGCTGGTCGAAGCTGGTCAGAACCGTAACAGCCAGAAGCTTCAGCGAGGACGCGCCGCGACCCTCGACAGCCGCGCGCATGACCGAACTGGGACTGTGTACGGTCAGAAAGCGTACGCCGGTCCGTGCCACCTGGGCCACGGTTCGCTTCACGGTCTCGCCGATATCGTAGAGCTTCAGATCGAGGAAGACATTCTTGCCGCTATCGATCAATTCCTGCACGAAAGACATGCCGGCTGCAGTGAAAAGCTCGAGTCCGACCTTGTAGAAATCCGCATGAGTGCCAATACGCTGAACCAGCGAACGAGCCTCCACTGCTGTCTCCACATCCAGCGCGATGATGATCGGATTGTGATCGATCATTCCTGGCGATTATATCAGGCGAATCGGTTTCAGCCCTTGTTCTAAGACGCGTCCGATGCGGTAAGCGTCGGGAAAAACTCGCTCCAGGCTTGCGGCGTCATTTTCCGGCAGCGCAATCAGCAATCCGCCTGACGTCTGTGGGTCGTAAAGCAGACTTTCCAGTTCCGCCGTTGGGGCACATTGAAGCTCCACCACGCAGGATGCGAACTCGCGGTTGTTGTGCAAGCCTCCGGGAAGAGCGCCTTTCTTCGCATAATCGAGGGCGCCGGGCAGGAACCGTACGGCTTGGGATTCGATTTCGAGCGTGACATGACTGGCCAGGGCCATTTCGCGGGCGTGCCCGATGAGCCCGAAGCCGGTTACATCGGTGCAGCCGTGTACGTCAAACTGCAACATGGCTTCGCAGGCACGCCGGTTCAGAGCCAGCATCGATTCCGTAGCCGCCTGCAGGTCGGAGTCGTTGGCCAGCCCCCGTTTGAGCGCTGTGCTAATGACTCCCGTGCCAATTCGCTTGGTAAGCACCAATGCGTCACCCGCACGAGCTCCTGAGTTTGCTTTAATGCGCTCCGGGTGTACCGTACCGGTTACGGCGTAACCGAACTTTACTTCGTCATCCGCCACGCTGTGTCCGCCCAGTATCACGCAATTGGCTTCGTGGATTTTACTCGCGCCGCCTTTCAAGATCTGCTCGAGCGCGTCCGTGTCCCCCTTCGCGGGGTAGGCCAGCACAGATAAAGCAGAAATCGGATTCCCGCCCATCGCGTAGACATCGCTCAACGAATTGGCAGCGGCAATCGCGCCGTAAGTGAAAGGATCGTCGACGATTGGCGTGAAAAAATCCACGGTCTGCACCAGGGCGAGCTCCGCCGTCAGCTTGTACACGCCGGCATCGTCGGCGGTGTCAAACCCGACAAGTACATTCGCATTCGCGATGCGTGGAATCGCGGCCAGAACCCGGTCCAATAACTTTGGACTTAGCTTGGACGCTCAACCCGCCGCTTTCACGTGTGCGGTCAGTTTATGCTGCGACGTCATCTTTCCTGAACCATCATAGGGCACTTGGGCGCCGTTTCTTGCTGTACAGCCTTAAGTCCCCGACTATAATAGGGCACTGGAGGTGGTGATGCCCCGCGTGCCGTCAAAGACCCCCGCTGTTCTCGCATCGTTGCTCTTGCTGCTGCTGGCTGTTTCCCTGGTTTCGCGCGAGCCGCAAACCGATCCCCGGCTGAAGAACTCCTATCGCCGCGCGGCCAAGAGTGGTTGGACATTTGTTCACCTGGAAGGCACGCCGGCGGAAGTCGGTTTTCAGCATGGATATCTGCTGGCGCCCGAGCTGGCCGACGCGTTCAAGGTCACCGAACTTGAACTAACGCACGATAACGGCAAAAATTGGGCTTTCTTCCGCGATGCCGCTCAGAACATGCTGTGGCCGCACATCGAGCAGGAATATCGGGACGAGCTGCAGGGTATCGCCGATGGCGCGACGAGCCACGGAGTCAAGGTCGACCTCTGGGACATCGTGGCCATGAACGCGACCATGGAGTGGAGCTACTACGTCTATCAGTACAACCGCGCCCACGGCGTGCAGTCGCCTTCTTCCGTCACGGCGCCCTCGCACTGCAGCGCGTTCGTCGCCACTGGAAGCTACACCAAGGATGGCCATATCGTGATGGCTCACAATAACTGGACGCAGTACCTGGATGGCGCGCGATGGACCATCATGTTCGATATCACGCCCGCTCAGGGTTATCACTTCATCATGGATGGTTACCCGGGCCTCATCCACAGCGGCGACGATTTCGGCATCAATAGCGCAGGAATGATGGTCACCGAAACCACCATCTCAAATTTCCACGGTTTCGATACCAACGGCATTGCCGAATACGTGCGTGCGCGCAAAGCGCTCCAGTACTCCGCCTCGATCGATGACTTCATCCGTATCATGAAAGAAGGCAATAACGGGGGCTACGCCAATAACTGGCTGGTGGCGGACCGCAAAACCAACGAGATCGCGGATCTTGAGCTGGGTTTGAAAGATGTGAATGTGCAGCGAACGCAGGACGGTTATTTCGTGGGCTCCAATTTCCCGGTGAACGAGAAAATGGCCAAAGAGGAAACGGACTTCCCGGTCGGCGATTTGTCCAATAGCGCCAATGCCCGCCACATGCGTTGGGATGCCCTGATGAAAGAGAACAAGGGAAAGATCGACGTGGCTGCGGCCCAGAAATTTCTAGCAGACCACTACGACACCTATGACAAGAAAATTGAGCCAGACGAGCGCACTTTGTGCGGCCACGTAGACCTTTCCGCGCGCGGCGACCTTCCCTGGATGCCGCCTTACGGCATCGCCGGGGCTGTCATCAGTAAAGCTGCTGATTCCGCCATGGCGGAGAAGCTCACGTTAAACGCGGCGGCGGGTCACGCCTGCGGCATCCACTTCAAAGCCGCGCAGCATTTGAAAAAGCACCCCGAGTTCGCTTGGCAGAGACCGCTGCTTCGCGACATGCCTTCGTATCCCTGGGCAACGTTCAGCGCCGGAATGTAGTGGTGTAGCTACTCCCGGCGCCAAACAATCTTGCCGCCGACGATCGTCGCGACAGGTCCACCGTGAAAACGGTGTCCATCAAACGGCGTGTTCTTGCTTTTGGAAAAAGAGCTGTTTACGTCGTAACTCCAGTCGCGCTCCGTGTCGAAGATCGTGACATCGCCGGCCGAACCTGCTGCTAAAGTTCCGCGATCAAGCCGCAAAGTCTTCGCCGGCCCGGTAGTGAACAATTCCACCAGCCGCATGAGTGTGATCTTTCCCGTATGAAACAGCTTCTCCAATGTCAGGCCCAGCGCTGTTTCCAAGCCTATGATGCCGAACGGGCACTTTTCGAATTCCTGCATCTTCTCGCTGCCCGGATGCGGCGCATGATCGGTAGCGATGGCGTCGACTGTTCCCGTAGTGATCCCTTCAAACACAGCGGCGACGTCGCACTCCGAGCGTAGCGGCGGTTTCATTTTGTAATTGCTGTCGTAGGTTGCGATGTCGCGGTCCGACAAGGAAAAATGGTGCGGCGTAGCTTCGCACGTAACCGGCAATCCGCGTTTTTTCGCGAACTGAACCATGTGGATGGCGTGTCGCGAGGAGATGTGCGCTACATGGTAACGGGCGCCGGTCGTTTCGGCCAGCAGGATGTCGCGCGCCACCATGACATCCTCGGAGCTCGCGGGGATACCGCGCAAGCCCAAACGCGTGGAGTGCGCGCCTTCGTGCATTTCTCCGCCTGCGCTCAAATTTAAGTCTTCGCAGTGGTCAATCACCGGCAGGTCAAAAGATTTTGCCATTTCCATGGCACGGCGCATAACCCTAGCATTCATCACCGGACGCCCGTCGTCGGAAATGGCCACGATTCCCGCATTTTTCATGGAGCCGAAAGCCGCCAGCTCCTCGCCGGCGCTGTTTTTGGTGATCGCTCCAATGGGGAAAACATTGACAATCGCGTATTGACGGGCGCGTTCAATGATGTAGCTCGTTACCGTAGCGTTGTCATTTACCGGCAGCGTGTTCGGCATGCAACAGATGGAAGTGAATCCACCGGCCGCCGCGGCGCGAGCTCCGGTTTCAATCGTCTCGGAGTGCTCAATGCCAGGCTCGCGCAGGTGCACGTGCATATCGATGAATCCCGGCGCCACGACGAGTCCCTTAGCGTCGAAGATTTCTGCACCTTCGCGGTTGAGTTCACGTGCAACTGAGGCAACGCGCCCGTCCTGCAGCAGCACATCGGCAGGTCCATCGTGGCCCGATGCAGGATCGATTACGCGCCCGTTCTTAAGCAGCAGCGAAGCCATTCGCCCGTTCTCCTACGATGCGTTCCAGCACCGCCATTCGCACCGCAACGCCGTTCTCTACCTGGTTGAGAATGACGGACCGTTGAAAGTCAGCGACTTCGGAAGAGAGTTCCCGGCCTCGATTGATCGGCCCGGGGTGCATGACAATCGCGTCGGCCTTAGCCAAAGCCAGGTGATCGAGGCGTAGTCCGTAAAACTGGAAATACTCCCCGGGCGAGAGGGGTGGATCGTGCATCCTTTCCATCTGCACACGCAGCATCATGACAACATCCGCATCCCGGATGGCCTCACGAATGTCGGTGGTGAGCGTCACTCCGGGGGCGATCTGCCTCAACTCCACCGGAAGCAACGTCGCTGGTCCGCAAAGCACGATGTCGACGCCGAACTTGGAAAGCAGATGCACATTGGAGCGGGCAACCCGGCTATGCGCTATGTCACCGATGATCGCCACGCGCAGGCCTTCGAGCGCCGGGCGGCGATCCAGGATCGTCAAGGCGTCCAGCAGCGCCTGCGTGGGATGTTCGTGGGTGCCGTCGCCGGCGTTGATGATGGGAATCGCGAGATATCTCGCCAAAAAGTGTGGGGCGCCGGACGCCGCATGCCTCATGACAATGGCGTCGGGCCGCATTGCGGCCAGGGTGTTCAAAGTATCCACCAGAGATTCGCCCTTAGACACGCTCGATCCCGAAGCCGTGATCGAAATCGCATCCGCGCCTAATCTCTTTGCGGCAATTTCAAAGCTCGTGCGCGTGCGTGTGGAGGCTTCAAAGAAGAGATTGACGATCATCTTCCCGCGCAAAGTGTCAAGTTTCTTGAATGCCTGGCTTTGCAGCGGTTGAAAATATCGCGCGCGATGGAGAATGGCTTCCACTTCGGCGCGGGAAAGTTCTTCGATTCCGAGCAGTCCGGCCATTTTTTGAGTTATGCGGTTTCCGCAGCTACCTTTTCCACGAGCAAAACTTTCTCCACTTGGTCAACTTCCTGGAACTTCACCTCGATGATCTCGTTGTCACTCGTCTGGACAGTGCGGCCGACAAACTTTGCTTCAATCGGCAACTCGCGGTGTCCGCGATCGATGAGTACCAGAAGCTGCACGCGCGCCGGCCGCCCATGATCGAAAAGCGCGTCGAGCGCGGCGCGAATCGTACGCCCTGTGTACAAGACATCGTCCATCAGGATGATATCTTTTCCCTGAACGGAAAAAGGAATCTCGGTGGCATTCACTACCGGTTTGACGTCGACTGTCGTTAAATCATCGCGATACAGATTGATGTCCAGTATGCCCACCGGCACGGAGCGCTTTTCGAGCGCCTCGATCTTTTGCGCCAGCCGTCGTGCCAGAGGAACGCCGCGACGGCGAATCCCTACAAAGGCCAGCCGGTCAAGATCACCGTTCTTTTCCAGAATTTCATGCGCCAGCCGGACGAGTGTGCGATCGACCTCCGACGCACTCATCAACTGGCCCTTTTCCCGCGTCGCAGCCATGTAGTGGGTATCCGATTCAGGTTAACACACGGTAATTTGCTTCCGGGCCTGCCGCATCATGCCTTTAGCAGAGAAGCGGCGAAGGTAGATCAGTTTCCCGTGCAAGATCTTTTATAATTTTAGGTATGGCCACTCTGGTTGGCGTAATGGACACGGCTGGACTGCAAGCCAAACAGGAGAAGCTCATGGCCATCCTGCGCGGCTTGGGCAGTGTGATCGTGGCGTACTCCGGCGGCACGGATTCGGCCTATCTCGCATGGGCAGCACATCAAGCCCTGGGCAGGAATGCGATCGCCATAACCGCGGATTCCGCTTCCATCCCCGAATCGCACAAGCGCGATGCCGAGGACTTCGTCCGGCGATACGGGATTCCGCACGAGTACATCGAAACCCACGAGTTTGATAATCCCGATTACTTAAAAAACGACCAGAACCGATGCTTCCACTGCAAAGACGAGCTGTTTACCCGGCTCGATGAAGTGGGCCGCTCCCGCGGCGTCGCATATATCATCTACGGCGTGAACCAGGACGATTTAGGCGACTACCGGCCGGGTCAGAAGGCCGCCAAGATTCATGAGGTGAAGGCTCCGCTCGTAGAGGCGGCTCTTTCCAAGGCGGAGATCCGCGAGCTCTCGCGCCTCTCCGGACTGCCCACCTGGGATCGCCCCGCCTCCGCCTGCCTCAGCTCCCGCATCCCCTATGGGACGCCGGTAACCATTCAGAACATCAAAACGGTAGAAAAGGGTGAAGAAGACATCAAGGCGCTCGGGTTTCGCCAGTTTCGTGTCCGTTTTCACGAGGAATTGGTGCGCATTGAAATCGCCAAAGACGAATTGGTCCGGGCGCTCACACCTGAAATGGCCGCCGCCTTCACGTCGATTTTCAAAAAGCTCGGATTCAAATACGTCACACTCGATCTCGAAGGCTACCGCCAAGGATCGTTGAACGAAGTACTCAAGCTGAAATCCTGATAGGGGGCGCCGCGTCTACTTGTGACACCCGCTTGCGCGTAAGTATGCAATTAGCTCTGCGGGCCAGTCAGTTTGGATACCTGTAACTCCCGCGGCAATGCCGTCATCCCAGTCCTGCGGGCTATTCAGGTCGACGAAAATGCCTGCTTTGGCCGCATGGGCAGCTTTAATCGTGCGCTCGTCGAAGTCGCGCGAGTCGAACCCCAGCAGTTGTGGGTGCAGCTCGGTCATGACTTCCTGCACGTGATTTGGATTGAACGCCTCGGGCATCAGCTTCCACGATGGCCGTAAGCCGGCTATCAGTTTCAGGAAACTGATGCGCTCCGACCAGAACATGACGTGCTCTCCCATTTCATGCCGCTCGATGGCGGCAACCAGGTCTTCGGGTTTGGCGTTCTTCGTGTCTACGTAGATGCCGATCTTGCCGTGCGCCAGTTCCAGCGCTTCGTCGAAGGTTGGCACGCGCAGGCCGGGAAATTGGCCGGGAAACCGGGCGCTCAAGTCCAGCTTTCGAATTTCCGCCAGCGTCAGGTCCTTAATCTGCCCTTTCCCATCGGTCATCCGCTCCACGGTCGGGTCATGCATGAGCACGAGCTGGCCGTCCGCTGACGTCCTCACGTCGAGCTCCACGTAGTCGATTCCGAGATCGATCGCGGCCTGAATCGCGGGCAGGGAATTCTCGGGGTGCTTGAGATGCTCACCGCGGTGCGCGCTGGTCAGGATAGTATGCGGAACGAGGTCCGTTCGTGAGCGTGAATCCTGACCAGCCACGATCAAAACGCAGGAGAAACAGCACAGAATGAGCCGGCGCACCATCACACACTAACAGCGCAATGGTTACGCTTTGATGAAGTGTGTTACACGCGAACGTGCTTCCAGCCCTGCGAGAAGATCAGAACCAGATTCCAGGTGACCAGTCCCGCGAACCAGATGTTGGCCAGGACGACAATGTGGGGCCGTTTGCGGCGCAGCGCGATCAGCACCAGAATCACCGCCAGTATTTTCGAAACCATAAGCCCGGGAACAACGCCCAGATGCATCAGGCTTCCGACGAATGCACTGGCTTCTCCCGCACCCAGCCGTAGACCGAGAATCGTCGTCAGGATGTCCAAAACCTGCAGGAAGACAAAGACAGTGATTGAGGGCCGCTGCTGCAGAAGACGCATGCTTTCATTGTTTCGCGGCGCGCTGTAGCTGGACCAGTTTGCTTTGGTTAACTAACCGGGAATTCACGTATGGCGGCCGCGGTTGCGGCAATATCTTGTCCGGTGTGAGCGGCTGACAGGAACGCCGCCTCGAACTGCGAGGGCGGAAAGTAGATACCGTGCTCCAAAAGATGACGGTGGAAATCGGCGAACCGTTTTGTGTCCGATTTCTTGGCTGACGCATAATCGGTCACCGGCGTGCCGGTGAAAAATATGGTGAACATCGCCCCTACCCGGTTTACGGTCGTACCCTTGGGCGCGGCGGCGCAAACCGTAGCCGTATGCGCATCGAGTTGTTGGTAGGTTTCCGGGTGTGCTTCCAGATGCCGGAGCATAGCCAGCCCAGCTGCCACCGCCAGTGGATTGCCCGATAGCGTTCCCGCCTGGTAAATCGGTCCCGCCGGAGCGACACGGCTCATGATGTCGGCCCGGCCTCCGTAGGCGCCGATCGGCAAGCCTCCGCCGATCACCTTACCCAGCGTCGTCAGGTCAGGTCGAATCCCGTACAGTTGCTGCGCTCCGCCCAGTGCCACGCGAAATCCGGTCATCACTTCATCCAGAATCAATAGCGCCCCGTGCTGCGACGTCACGTCACGCAGTTTCTTTAGAAACCCGGGCGCCGGGGGAACGCATCCCATATTGCCCACTACCGGTTCCACAATTGCCGCCGCGATGCGGTCTCCATGGGTGCGAAAGGCTTCGTCCAGTGCTTCTGGCGAGTTGAACGGCAGCGCTACAGTGGTGTCGCTGAAACTTTTCGGAACGCCGGGCGAATCCGGCAAGCCAAGCGTCGCGACGCCAGATCCCGCCTTCACCAAAAGAGAGTCCACGTGCCCGTGGTAGCATCCCTCAAATTTGACGATCAGGTCACGTCCCGTAAAACCCCGCGCCACTCGTATCGCCGACATGGTGGCTTCCGTACCCGAATTGACGAGCCGCACCATCTCGATCGACGGTACAAGCTGCGCGATCAGTTCCGCCAGTTCGATTTCGCGTTCAGTCGGTGCTCCGAAGCTGGTGCCCGACGCCAGCGCTTCACTGACCGCGGATAGAATTTCCGGGTGCGCATGACCCAATAACAACGGCCCCCAGGAGCCGATGTAGTCGATGTACTGGTTTCCATCGACGTCATAGATCCGGGAGCCTTTCCCCCTGGCGATGAATAGCGGTGCTCCGCCTACTCCGCGGAAGGCGCGCACCGGGGAGTTGACGCCGCCGGGGATGTGCTTTTGGGCGCGGGCAAAAAGCTTTTCGGAATGGGCGCGCTTCATGCTCGCACTCGCCCTGGTACCAGGCGGTGCAGGCTTACATTCATGGCCACTTCGAGCAGGCTGCCGTTGAGGTTATCCAAAAGCCGTCGCTTCAAGCCCAGATACGATTGCGATCCTGCAAACAAGTCCTGCATGACGCTGGCAAACCGCGGGCTGCTGCGCGTGAACTGCACCATGCGCGCTGGCACACTCCCGAACAGGAATCGCCCGAAGAACACGCGCTTGGCCAACCGCGACCCGAATTCCAGGTCTGCCGCAAAATCCCGCCGCAGCATACGCCGGTACGCTTGGCCCGCCAGATCCCCAATCTCCGATAGCAGGGCTTTTGCAGCCAGATCCGCCGATCGAATCGCGTAATATAAACCTTCGCCTGTGATGGGATCGACAAGCCCCGCCGCGTCTCCCACCGCCATCCATCCATCGCCTGCCACGCGATTGCGCTTCCACGAGGCAGTTTCCAGCGACGGTAGCACATGGCTGTAAAACGAGCCGTTCTTCCAGGAGATCCCCTTCTCGGTCATGTAGGTCTCCAGGCGCTTACGTAGTGAGTGCGCCGGCTCGCCTTTTCCGCAGATCCCCACCGAGAGATGCCCGCAGCGCGGGAATACCCAGATGTAACCCTCGAGTTGAGGCAGGAATTGGATGTCGATTTGTTCGCGATCGCCGGGGACGTAGTACCCAAGTGCAGCCATCGCGTCCGATTGCGTCAAAACCGTCCCCACATCTCGCAGTGAATTCCGAGCCCCTGTTGCCACGATGCAGTAGTCGGCGTGCAGTGATCCGGATTTCGTTTTGAGTTGCCAGCCGCTGCCGCTGCGGCTCATTTCCGTCACGCGTGCCTGCTCCACGCGCGCGCCCGCTTTCTGTGCCCGCTCCAGCAGCAGACGGTTCAAATCGAACCGCGAATAGATCAGAATCGGATCGCGCAGCCGCAGGGTTACGTCGCCGGCTTTCGGCGCCGCCAGCACCGTCTCGCTCACCAGCTTCTTCGGCGTGCTGTTCTCGATGAGAAACGGGTACTGGCTATAAGCTTTGGACGTCAACCCGCCGCCGCACGGCTTTTCCCATGCCAGCTTCTCGTCGATCACTACCGTTGCGATCCCCGCTGCGCTGAGTTGTTCAGCAGCGAAAGCGCCCGCCGGACCGCCTCCCAGAATGGCTACGCTCTTCATGGTTTCGGAGCGCCGCCCCCGACTGCAGGATGTCCCGGGGGCAGGGAAGCGCCGGGCTGCGCGGCTCCTGCACCGTGCGGACTCCCGCCCGTATCCAGGCTCTGCTTCACGATCCATTGGTCGCCCTGGCGCTCAATGGCATACTTCCTGGACATTGGCTGCCCCGGGTTCGCGCCCTTCGCCGTGAATGCCACTGTGACGTCGGCGTCTTTCTCCCGGCACACAAGCGAGGTCACCGTGACGTTCATGGCCGATACGTTCAAGTTCACGCGCTTGGCCAGATAATCAATTACGCTCTGGCGCGCTACATTTTCGTTGCAGCTGCCGCTGCGGTTGCAGGATACACCCGCGCCCAGCAATGAGATAACGGCCCAAATGGCCCAATGTCGCTTCACCATTCGATTATACTTGCCGGCGGTTCTTCAGACCTTTCCTGAAACACCTGCTTTCAGGCGTTCCACGCCGCTCCGCCGGTTACCCTGCGGCCGCCGTCACCTGACATTTCCCGATTTCGAGACGCGATTTCACCAAACCCGCCAGCGCCCCGATAAATGCCGGCGAGTCATTTAACCCCGGCATCATCCGGTAGTCCGCGATGCCAAGGCTGCGTGCCTGCTCGCGGTGCTCGATATCGATTTCGTGCAGCGTCTCTACATGGTCTGACACAAACGAAATTGGCACCACCAGCACGTGCTGTGAGCCGGCTGCCGCCAGGTGTTTTATGGTCTCATGCATCGAAGGGCGTAGCCACTTCGACGCGCCTACCTTGCTCTGGTAGCAGAGATGCCGGCGCGCTGGCCAGCTGCCGCGTTTCCAAACCAGCTCCACCGTCTTTTCGACCTGGCCCTGGTACGGGTCGCCGTGCTCGATCACCGCGACCGGCACGCTATGCGCGCTGAACACGACATCGATATCCGACATTTGCCCGTCCATACCGCGGAGTGATTCGTCAACCGCCGCCACTACCGCATCCAGATAGGCTGTCTCTTCGAAAAACTGAGGCACTACATGCATGCGCGGATTCCAGCCATTCACATGAAAACACCGGTGCCACTCGTTGAGGCTGCTCCCCGTCGTCGTCTTCGAATACTGCGGGTATAAAGGCAGTAAGACAACTTCCTCCGGCGCGAATGCCGCCAGCTCGTCAATGGCTTCTTTGGTGAACGGATGCCAGTACCGCATGGCCACCACCACCCGCGCATCAACTTCTCTGCACAATGCGGTTTCAAGCGCTCGCGCCTGCCGGCGTGTGAACTCCAGAATCGGCGATCGGCCACCAATCTCGGCATAATGGTGCGCCACGTGCCTCGCCCGCGTCGTCGATATGAGCTTCGCCAGCGGCTGCCGTGCGATGCGGGCAAAAGGGAAGTCGATAATGTCGGGATCGCAGAATAGGTTGTAGAGGAACGGCTCAATCGCGTCCAGCGAATCCGGCCCGCCGAGTTGAAACAGCACTACGCCGACTTTCTTCCGCGCCATGAGTCGAAACGGTTGAGTTTACACTATTACCATGGGCCTTTGTGCAGCGCCGCGGGTTGGCATACCGTGGCTTTTGTTCGTCGCGATCGTGGCGTCATTCCCATTTTGCGCGCATGCGCAAACCGTCTGTCCCCCTACTCCAACCTACTCCACCTGCGAGATCGTCTTCGATTTGAGCGATGCCGAATCCGCCGCCCATCCCAATCCCTACCTTACCGTCGAAATCAGGGCTGAGTTCCGCTCGCCGCGCCACAAGACATTTCTTCTCCCCGCATATTGGGACGGCGGCCGGCGCATGGTCATGCGGTTCTCGCCTACAGAGTCCGGCTCTTGGGACTATCGAATTACCAGCAACCTCGAAGCCTACAATGGCAAGACCGGCCAGTTTACCGCTACCGATTCCGAGTCCCCCGGTTTCATCCGCGCCGCCAACGTGCACCATTTTGCGTACACCGGTGGTGACGGCAACACACCCCATCTCTGGATGGGCGATACCATGATGCGCGCCGCGGCTGCCGACGATGGCGCCTTCCGCCAGTTTGTGGACACGCGCGCTTCTCAAAAGTTCACGCACATCCGCATGAGCGCCACAGGCGATGCCGCCGACTTGACCAAAGCATTCCCCACCCCGGATGCTCCTGATCCCGCCTATTTCCGGCGTGTCGACGATCGTCTTCGATACATAAGCCAGAAAGGCCTCACTGCCGACCTTGTGCTAGCCGGCGGCGGCAATTGTCTTCGCAAGGTCTTTCCCAATTGGGACCAGCGCCAGCGCTTTGTGCGCTACCTCATCGCCCGATACGCGGCATTCAACATCACTTGGGGCGGCGTCGAGAATTTCGAAGAGTACGACGACGCCCGCGCGCTCTTGCGTGAAATCGGCACGCTGCTGAAGCAGGAGGACCCCTTTCAGCACCTCCGCTCAACCGGTGCTCTGGTCACTTCCGCTCCCTTGCTCGACGACGGCTGGATGAACTTCGTCACGCAGGAGTCCACCAGTGACGCCGTCGGCGCCATCGAATATCAGCTCTATCCCGTGCCCTTTGTGAATATGGCGTTCGCCGGCAAACCCAGCGTCACCGGCGCCGAGTTCCGCAACCGCCTCTGGAATGCCGCCATGAACGGCCAATACGTCACCGCTGCCGGTGTTGACGAGGCCGGTGCCAAGGAAATGAAGATCTTCTTCGAGTTCTGCGCGGGCAATCGCCATTGGGAGCTCGAACCGTACTTCTATGTCGACGGGGGCCGCGGCCTTGCCCTCGAAGACGTCGAGTACATCGTTTATGTCGATAAGCCCGGGCCCATCGAAGTCACCATCGAGCGCCACGGCTACGACACCGTCTGGATGAATCCTGCCAGCGGCGAAACCATCAAGCTCAAAGACGTCAAGGGTGAGCACTTTGCCGGCGAGCCGCCCGACCGCTCCCATGATTGGGTTCTGCACATTTCGCGCGAGGGCCACAAACAGGGCATGCTCAAGTCCTACAAGTTTGAATCGCGCAGCATTTCACAGCAGGAGGTCGAGGTCAGCGCACAGAAAGTTCCCTTCAAGATTGTCGAGCCATCAGGCGATAACATCTCCATCAAGTCACCGCCCGCTTACTCCGTGAAGCTTGTGCGTGAAACTCACGCCACGCGTTCCGTGCTCTACCTCTGGACTGCGGACATCGCCGACGAATCCGAAGGCTATCGCGTCATCGGAACCGGCGAGAAAGGTGTTTTCCAGATTCTGCCCAATATGTCGCGTCACTTCCCGGCCGTATTTCACGTGCGACTCTTCGGCATCAACGCCAATGGCAAGGTCTACTCCGCCGATCGCACCTATACGCTCAACCCGTGAAGCCGCTCATTCTTTCGCTTGACACCACCCACGAATTCGGCAGCATCGCTCTTCTCGAAGGCGTGGATGTGATCGAAGAGGTCCTGCTCCATTCGCCCGATGGCTTTGGCCATATCCTGTTCGACCGCATCGCGCAGTTGCTCGATCGCCACAACCGTCGCGTGAACGAAATTGCCTGCTATGCCGCCGCATCCGGCCCCGGATCGTTTACGGGCGTTCGTGTCGGCCTCGCTTGCGTGAAAGGTCTCGCCGAAGCAACCGGCCGGAAAGTTGTGGCCGTCTCCAATCTCGAAGCCATCGCCAGCTTCGGCTCCGCTCCACAACGCGCAACCGTCCTCGATGCCCGCCGCGGCGAGGTCTATGGTGCCGTCTATGACGCTTCGGGCGAAGCCCTGCGCGAGCCCGTCGTCACGCGCTTTCCCGCATGGCTCGAATTGTTACCGCCCGGCGAAATCGAATTCCTTTCCACCGATTTCGAACCATTCCGCCCTGCGCTGGCCGGCACCCGGTTTGCTGATTCTCGCGTCACCATCGCGCCGCGAGCTCTTGCCGCTGCCATCGGCCGCATCGCCCGCGACCGCTGTCTCGCCAAGCTGGCTCGCGATCCCGCCGACATCGACGCCGACTACGTTCGCCGCTCCGACGCGGAGCTTTTCTGGAAAGGCAAGCCGTAGGGGCGAGGCATGCCTCGACCACCGGCCTTCTATGGCGTGTCCACTTTCGCCACGAAATAGGTAATCTGTTTCCCCGCCGGAACCATCACCTGGTGCGGCGTCTTCGCCGCAATGTGAATCACGTCGCCCGGCGCCAGCTTCTTGGTTACGCCATCCTTGATCGATGGCCCCCGCACCTCATGTGGCGCTGTCGTCTTCGGGTCCACGACCGTCCCGCCCACTACCAACGACCCCTCGCCGCTCTCGATCACAATAATGTCTGCCTGCGTCTCGTGCAGCTCCGCTTGCCCGTTCGCCTCCCGGTGAGCCACCATCGTCAGGTGATTGCCGTAATTGGCGAAGTTCTCTGTCGCCACCTTATGCTCGTCCATTTTGGGTGCGAGCTTCTTGCCCGCGGCTTTCAGCTCCGCCCCCGACCAGAATCCGAAACCTTCCGGATCCGCCGCCACCACTACCACTGCTAAAACGAATAACAACGCGATGGTCTTCATGTGCTCCTCGCTCCAGTTTCTTCCAGCCTCAAGCCGGCTGAGCCCCGCCCGGTCCCGCAACGGCTCGTAAATTCGGAATGCGTGCTTCCGCGTGCGGCAGCGCCGGAAAATCCGTGAACGGCTCGGATTGATACCAGTACGCCACCGAAAAGAAGTTATCCGCGCGGTCATTCGCATGCCCGTGCTCCATGGTGTGTTTCAAATACCGCGTGAACGTAATCGGGTTATCTGCGTGCCACCGGTACAGGCAATAGCGCCCGCCTGCCCGCTCAGCCGAGATGATCAGCGGCGCGCCGTTATACAGATGCGCAAACTGGATGGCGCCGTCGCGCCCGCCGAAGTCCCAGGCGCCGTTGAAATAATCCTCGGAACCCGTCCCCGTAATCACCGGCTTGGACTCGTCGTCCACGAAAACCATATCGTCGCCTTCGCCCATCCAGTGGTCGGTGTTCTGCAGCACGCCCAGCGTCACCCCCATCAGGTGGCCGCGCCCGCGCGTCTCTACATACACGTAGTTGTGCTTTCCGTCCAGGTTCTTATCGGACTCGTGGCGCGCCGTGTTCGGCGTGGCCTGCCGGTATTGCGCGTGAAAATACAGCGTGTCCTCCGGCAGAGACGGAACGATTTGGTAATCGATGTTGGAATAGAAATCATCCACCTTCTGCTTTCCTTCATTCGTTGCCGTCAACCGCGCCGATTTGCGAAACGGCATCGCAAAATAGCAGTTCAACGCCTTGATTGACGAACAATTCAGAAACGCGGATTGGTAGACGAAATACTGCCCCAGGTTGAGGCCGAAGAAATCGCCCACCGGGACTTCGATGCTGGGCTTGCTGTTCCCGTCCCAGTACGCGCGGATCACGATCTCCTTCAGGTGATGATCGCTGTCCGCCGCAATCGTGAACCAGATGTGCGAGATCACGCCAGGACCTTCGGAATTGAATATTTCCTTGGTGGCTCCTGCCTCGATCGGCCATGCATCGGCGTTTCCGCCCGTGCGGTCGTAGCTCGATTGCTTGAGTGATTTGTAATTCTGGGCGCGGGCATAGCGCGGCAAAAATCGTGCGTCGCTGGCATCGCGCTGTTGCGCCAGCCCCGTTTGCGGCGCTGCTGCTGCCGTCAGTCCCGCAAATCCGGCGATGCGACGCAAAAAATTGCGCCGCGGAGCTTCTGAAATCCCCATGCTTCCCCCCTTTGGGAACTAAACATCATACCCGAGACGAGGCGCTGGAGAGAGCATGGCGCGGAAATCTATTCCGCAACAAATTAGGGTCAGTTCCTATGCCGGCGCATTGATAGGAATGTAGACCGGAAGGCTGGTCTTGCCGTTGAGCGACACCGTCACGGGAATCTGTGCGCCCGTCGGCACCGAGGCGTCCAGCGTGAATTGGACCTGATATGTGGAGGTTGTCCCCACCTCCGACACCACCGCCGCCATTCTGGTGACGCCGCCTACCGTCACGAGCACGGTGCTTGGGTCGATGGTCGCCCCCGCCGCAGCCAATCCCGCTACCTGTAATGTGAGTGTATCGCCCGGTTTGGGCGCGTTTGCCGCCGCCACGGCTGCCCCGGTGGCGTTCTGCAACCCAGTGATCGCCGGCGGGATTCCCGCCAAGGTGACCACGATCGGAGAAGCATTTGCCGATCCGTTATTGAGCTTGAGCACTTGGATACCCGGCTTCAGCCCGGATGGAACTACGAAAGTCACCAGGTTAGACGTAGCGCTTACCACGTTGGCCGATTGACCGCCGATCGTAATGGTCGTTGGCGAACCACTGGCTAAATTAGTCCCGCGAAGGTTTGCGGTCGATCCCGCGAAGACACCGCTTGGTGCCCAGACGGCATTCACCAGCGCCGGGTCCACTACCGGCAGTGTAGGATTCGGAGCGGCAATTTGCAGCGCAGTCGTTTGATTTGCCACTTGGAATCCTGACATCACTGTGGCTCCGATCGGTCCTGTCGGGGCGCTGGGCGAGATCTGCACGTTCGCCAGTGCATGCGTGGGGCTCAGCACCCAGATGCCACGCACAACCACATCGCTCGATCCGTAGCCCAAGGTCACCATGCCGTTCACGAAATCCGTGTTGGTACCCTGAATATCGATTTCCGACTCCGTGCCGGCAGGTAAAGTCTGCGGCGACAAAGTCACCTGGGGAGCCGGCGAGCTTGGATAATTGAATACCGGCGGCGTCGGATTGATAAATGTCGAGTCCTGCCCGTCGCTGTTGTACACGATAATGGCCGCGTTCTGGCCGCTTGCTCCCGGCGGCGGCACCGCGCTCAAGTGCGAATTATCCACCAGGCTCGTGCTGGCAGGCAGCCCGTCAAAATACACCTGGCTCTGCGGCGTAAAGTTCGCTCCCGTTACCACCAGGTTGCCGTTGCCGTCGGTAGCAATGTTCGAAATTGATGGCGGATCGCTCGTCACCAGGTTAAGCCCACGCGGTAGCACGTACGCACTATGCTGCTGCGTGAAGATGAAATGCTGCGGTCCCGGCGAAGCGCCCAGCGAGAAGTTCAGGTTCATCGCCAAATAGGTCGGCGTTGAACCGTAGGCATAAAATCCGCCCGCCGGCAGCGAGGTCGATCCCAGCGACGTCACATTGAGGGTCGCGGCCATTTGCCCGTTGGACCCCAACCCTATTCCAGCCGCGGCAATCGTCGCTGATCCCGCGGTGAGATTCGCGTAAGCCGGGTGGGAGCCGTTCTGGCCGTAATAACTGTACGTCGAGATGTCGTAAACAGGCATCAAATGCCGGGGGCTGACTGCGAAGTTGATACCGTCCGTCGATGCCCCCGCCGTCACATTTACCGGCGCGGCCTTCGTCGTATCCGTCGTATTGGGATAAAAGACGCCGTTGAAATTTCCCGTTGGGTTGACGTTGTTTCCGTCGGGATCTACGGGAGGAATGATGTTTGCCGTCGGCGGCAGGGGATTGACATATACCAGGTACGCGCCCGGAGGAACGCCGTCGATCTCGTACGTCCCGTCCGGATTCGTCAACGCGCTGATTGCCGGAGCATTGGGCCGCAGGGCTACCACCGATGCCAGGTGCACGCCGTTGCCCCCTGCTGTTACCGTGCCGGTGATCGAACCCGAATTCGCCCCGAAATTGCGCGGATAAAGCAGCGACAGACCCACAATGTCGTCCGTGTCGAGAGGCTGCACCGTCGAGGTCGCATTCGTCACCAGTACGGACATTGCGCTCGACGTGAACGTATGTTGCAACCCCAGCGCATGGCCGATTTCATGCACCATGCTGCGATAGAAAGCGCTGAAATAGCTCGGTCCGGGAAGGCGGGTTAAATCGGAGTGCAGGTGAATTACGGATTGCGAAATCGGGAAGAACGAGTCGTTCCCCTGCGTCACCATTGTGCTCGATGCCACCGGCACCGTATAAGCCAGCAGTCCCGGCGGAATTTCGTCATCGAATACGATCTCCGCCGCCGGTGTCGACTCCGCGGTTCCGTCCACAAATAGCCCGCCGAACGCAACCCGGATGTCGGACGTTGCCACGTTGTTCCACGCCAATGCCGCCTGCTTGATTTGTGTCAGGACTGATGGCAGCCCGTCATTGCCGGCCAGCTTCTGCGGCCCATTGGAAGAAACGAATACCGTTAAAGTCTTATTTGGTAAAGCGGTAAGGTCGAATTTCTCGGGAACGGGATTGTAGGGAGCGGTCTTGCTCGTGTAGTGAATGAAATGATAATACGCACCCATCGGGAGCGCCCACAGCAGGCAGGTAACCCCGAGCGCCACCCGCTTCATCACCGCTTGCCCCCGCTCGCCGCAATTCGCGCTGTCAGCTCGTTCAATGGCAGCTCCATCGCACTATCGTTCACCGGCCGCCACGTCCCGCGTTCTACCATCGTCTCGCCCGCAGACGCCCGCTTGGCGAAGATTTTGCCGTTTCCGTCAGTGGACAGCTCAAACACGCCCTGGCTCCAGCCCGTCAGGTAGGTGGCGCCGCTCTTCGAGGTCCACAGAAATAAAATATACTCTTTACCTACAGTAAGTTGCGGAGAGCCGGGAACGCTCTGCCGGAATCCACGCGCGCTGCCCCCCGGGGCCATGACCTCATCGGTTGCCGGCCCTTTAAATTGCTGCGTGACTGTAAGCTTCCAGCGCGTGAAAATCTCGGGTCCGCGGAAACTGGCTTGGGAATCAACGACTTTGGCACGAACGATGGAAGTAGATTTTTGCGCCAGTTCCTCGAATGCAAGCTGTTCGAGGGTTGCGGCTGCGGCCGGCACCAGCCACGCGGCGAGGCACAGCCCAATAGTCGAGATGCGACACATGCCCATCGCCAGAGCATTTGGCATACCAGCCATATCTAAATGATAACAGGAGCCTTATGCTAACCAACGTCAGTGCTCGTGTGTTCCCGCGACACGGTCGCGGGGCAAGTTGTCTCAATCGGTGTAGGCAACGCCTATTTAGGGGTAGCCCGGACCACCAATAGGGGGATATGCAGTTTGTGCCGGACGGAGTTGATGGTTGCCCCAAAAATGAGATCCTTTAACCCCCCGTGTCCATGCGCGCCCATGACCAAGAGGTCGGGCTGGATCTCGTTTGCCGCACGGATGATCTCGCGTGTGGGCTTGGAGGAGTGGGCGATCATGGTTTCGACCTCGATTCCCTCCGAGCGCAGCGAGGCCACGATATCGTCGAGATACTTTCTTCCGGCTTCGACTTCGGCAGTGGACGAGAGCGAGCCGTAAATCTGGCTGGTGACGCCTTCCTCGACGTGTAGCAGGTACAACATGGCGTGGTGCATGCGCGCCATGGCGCCGGCATGTGCAAGAGCCAGCCGGTCGAGGCTGGTGTGATCGAGCGGCACAAGGATGCGGCGGTAGGCTGGCGCTTCCTCCGGCGAAACAGCGGTTCCCGGCAGTACAACCGGTGCGCGCCCGGCGCGGATGCCCCATCGCGAGAGCGCCGGCTCGGCAATCACCCAGAGCATGAGCGCCCCAAGCAAAGAGAACAGCGGCACAACCACCAGTAAGACGTACGGACGGTAGTTGCCCGACGCGGCCAGCCAGTCTGCAACCGATTGTTGGATCAGCCAGATGTCAAGGCCGAGAATCACCACGGCAGTGATCCAGGCGAGGATCGAAACCCAGAGCTTGTTGGCAAATTCTCCCATCCGCCTCTTGTCGCTGGTGAAATGCAAGAGGGGAATGACGGCGAACGGGAGCTGCATGTTGATGATCACCTGGCTCAAAATCAGCAGCCGATATGTGCCGGCGTCGCCCGCCAAATAGATCGTGATTGCGGCGGGAACCACGGCCAGCCCGCGTGTGACCAGGCGCCGCAGCCAGGGACGCATGCGGAAGTTGAGAAAACCTTCCATTACGATTTGACCCGCCAGGGTGCCGGTAAGCGTGGATGACTGCCCGGAGCACAGCAGCGCAACACCGAAGACGACACCGGCAACCGTGGTTCCGAGCAGGGGCGCGAGCAGCAGGTGTGCCTGCTGGATCTCCGTGACCACAATGCCGCGCTTGAAGAAGACGGTCCCGGCCACAACAAGAATTGCGGCATTTACCAGCAGCGCACCATTTAACGCAACCAGCGAGTCCACGAAATTGTAATGACAGGCGATACGCTTTTCGGCACGGCTCGTTCCGATCCGGCGCGTTTGCACGAGCGCCGAATGCAGATACAGGTTGTGGGGCATTACCGTGGCCCCGATGATGGCGACGGCGATGTAGAGATTGTCTGCGTTGACGCGCGGAATCAACCCGGTGGCCATTTGCGACCATGCCGGCTTGGCCAGAAGAATCTCGATGAGAAAACAACCCGCGATGACCGTGATGAGGGCCAGTACGAATGCTTCGATGATGCGAATTCCGAATCGCTGGAACCAGAGCACCAGCAGCGTATCGGCCGTGGTGACCAGGACACCGATTAAAAGAGGCAGATGAAACAGCAGATTGAGGGCGATCGCTGCCCCCAAAACCTCGGCGAGATCGCACGCGGCGATGGCGATCTCGCATAGAACCCAAAGAGCGTGCGTGACGGGGCGCGGATACGTCTCGCGGCAGGCCTGCGCGAGATCGCGTCCCGCGACAATGCCCAGCCGCGCGCTGAGCGTTTGCAGCAGCACCGCCATGGCGTTGGACATCACCAGAACCCAGAGCAGCCGGTAACCGAAACGCGCGCCGCCTTCGAGATCCGTCGCCCAGTTCCCGGGATCCATGTAGCCCACACTCACCAGGTATGCTGGTCCGGCGAAGGCGAACATGCGCCGCCAGATGTTGATGTGGGCGGTGGAAACGGACGAGTGCACTTCCACCAAAGATGGCTGCGACAGGGCGGTGCTGGGCGCGATGTCCACTGGTTTCTATCTTACTTAACTATAGTTAAGTAGGCAAGAAAATAAGACGCCCGCTGTGTGGCCGGCTCAAAGGATTAACGCGGAGTATTGGGCTGTGGCAGGAAGCGCCGAATCCCGTAATCGTACGCTGCCGCACCTAGGATCCCACCCAGGATGGGTCCCAGGATAGGCACCCAAAAGACTTTTGGGCCGTCGGTGAGGCCGTTATTCTTGAACCCGGCAACGGCCGTGAACAGGCGTGGGCCAAAGTCGCGGGCGGGATTGATCGCGTAGCCGTGCATACCGCCGAAGGACATGCCGATGGCCACCACTACGGCGCCAATGAGTACGGGTGTTAAATTGGCCCCCGGCGGTTGATTGCGCTCATCGATGATTGCCAGCACCAGCAGGACCAGTAGCGCGGTTCCGATGGTTTGGTCGAGCAAGCCTGCTGACGGGGCGTCCGGAAACGCAGGAAACGTGGTGAACACGCCGGCAGTGTGATCGAGCTGTGGGTCGACGGCGTGAAATGCCGGCGCGTAGTTCCAGTAAACCAGCGCGGCGGCGATGAAGGCTCCCAGAACTTGCGCGCCGATGTACGCGCCGACTTTTCGCCAGGGAAAGTCGCGATAGACAGCGAGGGCGATGGTCACGGCCGGGTTGAGGTGCGCGCCGGAAATGCGGCCCGCGATGTAGCACCCCATGGTTACGCCCAATCCCCAGCCAAGCGTGATATTGGTAAACCCGCCGTGCACCACTTCGCCGGGCGCTCCTGTACCGAACAGCGCCACCATCGCCACCACGCCGTTGCCGAACAGAATGAGCACCAGCGTGCCGAAGAATTCCGCAATCAACTCGGGGAGCATGCTTCGCATAGACGCGGGAATTCTACCGCACCGCCGGAGGGGCAAACAACGTGATGGGTTCGAGCGCCACGATTTTCCACTTTTTCTTCTTTCGCTCGACCTTGGCTTTTACCGTCTGGCGGCGGTTTTCGACATTGTCCAGCCCGTCGCGGGGATGGATTTGCAAAACCCAGTCCAGTTCGAGCGTACGAGACTGGTCATCGCCCTCCTCCTTCAGAACGTCGATCGAGCAGGAAACGCTGTACAGCGAGCTGAGGGCATCGATGTACTGCTCAAGCGTGTAATAATCCGTCGTCGAGCGATCGACACGATCCAGAAATGCCGAACCGTTGCCTTCGCTGATGGCGGCGGCCAGCGAGCCCAGGAAATCGAGAATGTCCTGGTGCGTATCGGCCGCGAGCGGCGCCGCCGCGAGTATCAGGAGGAAGAAACGCCGCGCGAGGTTACGTCCGGTAGCTGGCATTAATTCTAATGTAGCCTTCGGTGAAATCGCAGGTCCAGAAGCGAGCGCGGCCTTTGCCGCTGCCGCGCATTTGAAACTGGATGGCGCACTCGGCGAGGTCGAGCTTCTTCTTCAGATCGTCCTCCGAGAAAGGCGCCGCCAGGCCGCCCCGGCAGACCAGTACATCCTGCAAGCGAATGTCGACCTTGCGGGGGTCGAAAGCTACGCCCGCATTGCCGGCGGCAGAGATGATGCGGCCCCAGTTGGGGTCGCTTCCGGCGATCGCGGTTTTCACGAGGGGCGAATTGGCAATGCCGCGCGCGATGGTGGCAGCGGCGTTATCGCTGGGGGCGCCGGTAACGTCTATGGTTACCAGTTTTCGCGCGCCTTCGCCATCTTTCGCGATCATGCGGGCGAGCGTCTCCATCACCTCCGACACGCCGGTTTCGAAGGCCGCGAGCTCGTTGGGATCGATTCCCACGCCTGAGCAGCCATTCGCCATCAGGATCATGGTGTCGTTGGTCGAGGTGTCGCCATCCACCGAAATGCGGTTGTAGCTGCGCTCGATCGATCGGGAAAGAATCGGCCGTAGCCTGGCAACGGGAACTTTGGCATCGGTGAGCACAAAGCCGAGCGTGGTAGCCATGCGCGGCTGGATCATTCCCGAGCCTTTCGTCATGCCGGCGATACGCACGATTCCCCGGCGCAGCTTGACTTCGGCGAAGGCCTGCTTGGGGACAAGATCCGTGGTCATGATGGCGCGGGCGGCGTCGTCGAACCGGTTGTCCGCCAGGCCGGCGACAAGCTGCGGCAGGGCGCGGCTGATGAGCGAAAAATCGAGCTCCACGCCGATAACGCCGGTGGACGCAGGCAGCACCTGCACCGGTTTGAGCCGCAGGTGCCTGGCAACCTCACGGCAGGAGGACAGTGCAACCCGATCGCCGGTGCGTGTGGCGCAGTTCGCGTTCCCCGCGTTCACGAGGATGGCCCCGACGGCGCCGCGCGAAGCGCGCAAATGCTTGCGGCAGAGCCGGACGGGCGCAGCCTGCACACGATTTTGCGTAAATACCCCGGCGGTGGCGGCAGGCACCGCGGAAACGATCAGCGCCAGGTCATCTTGCGCTTTGGCGCGGATACCGGCATAGACGGAGGAATAACGATAGCCGAGGGGAAGATTCACTGCGATTGTTCTCCCAGAATGTCATTTTCGCCGAGCCGCTGGCCGTTCGCGAAGGCGCCGGCATTCATGCGTTTACGCCCTTCCAGTTGCAGTTCGACGAGATCCAGCACGGAGCCGTCGCCGCACGCGACGCGCACGCCGGGACCGGTAACTACCCGTCCTGGCAGCGCAGAAGTTCTGTCGGTGGTGGTCCGCGAACGCCACACGTGCAGCAACTGGCCGCGAAAACGCGTGTGACCCCCGGGCCACGGCAACAGGCCGCGCACACGATTGTGAATGGCGGCGGCGGGCTGGCTCCAATCGAGAGCGCCGTCTTCCTTTTTCAATATCGGCGCGAGTGAGGCCTGGCTCTCGTCCTGCTTGCGCGGCGCGATCGCAGCGCGGCCCAGGCCATCGAGCGTTGCGATCAACAGCTCTGCGCCCATGCGTGCCAGGCGCTCGCTTAGCTCGACGGCGGTTTCATCGGGATCGATGTCGGTTTCCCGCGCCAGCAGGATGTCGCCCGTATCGAGCCCCGCGTTGATCTGCATGGTAGTCACGCCCGTAATCTTCTCACCATTGACGATGGCCCATTGAATGGGAGCTGCGCCGCGATATTTCGGGAGCAGGGAAGCGTGGACGTTGACGATACCTCGGGGCGGAATGTCGATGACGGATTGCGGAATGATCTGCCCGTAGCCCACGACCACCATGATGTCGGGTTTGAGCTCAGCGAGCCGGGCTTGCGCCTCTGGGCGGCGGATCCGCTCCGGTTGAAAAACCGGAAGGCCGAGCCGTATTGCGGTCTGCTTCACGGGAGAAGCCGTCAAAGCCTGGCCGCGGCCCTTCGGCCGGTCAGGCTGCGTGACCACCAACTGAACGCGATGCGACTGAGCGAGAGAGTCCAGTGTGGGCACGGCGAACGCCGGCGTGCCCAGGAAAATTACTTCCACTCTCCTGCCTTCACCAGCTTCTTCACTTTGCGCTTGATCAGGTCGCGCTTGAGCGCGCTGATGTGCTTGATGTAGAGCTTGCCGTTCAGGTGATCGATCTCGTGCTGAAAGGCGCGCGCCAGCAGATCTTCGCCGGTCATTTCAAACCACTCACCCTTGGCGTTTTGCGCCTTCATGGTGGCTCGCTTGGCACGTGTTACCTGCTCGCGGAACCCGGGAATGCTCAGGCAGCCCTCTTCGCCGGTTTGCTTGCCGTCGAGGCGCAGGATCTTCGGATTAATCAGAACCAGCTTGTCTTCCGGCTTCTCGCCGACGGAAGTGTCGATAACGGCGATTTTTCGCCCGATGCCGATCTGCGGTGCGGCGAGGCCCACCCCTTTGGCGGCGTACATAGACTCGAACATGTCATCCAGGAACTTATGCAGCTCGGGCGTATCGAATTCCGTTACCAGGTCGGCTTCCCGCTCGAGCACGGGATCGAACATTTTGACGATCGGATAAACCATAGTTCAGAAGTTCTTCACCTGCTCCTGATAGCCTTCGAAGTTGCGGCGGGTCTCGTCCAAAGAATCGCCGCCGAATTTTTCCAGAAAAGCCTGGGCCAGCACCAGCGCCACCATTGCTTCGCCGATGACCGCCGCCGCCGGGACCACACAAACATCGGAGCGCTCATAAGCCGCCAGCTCTGTTTCGCGCGTCACCAGGTCAACCGATTCGAGCGGCCGCCGCAGCGTGGAAATTGGTTTGAGCATACCGCGGACAAGAACGTCCTGGCCATTGGTCATGCCGCCTTCGAGGCCCCCGGCGCGGTTGGCGCCGCGGGTGAAATGGTGCGCTGCGCGGTCGTAACCGATGGTGTCCTGCACCTTCGAGCCGAAACTGGCTGCGCCCTCTGCGGCGAACCCCACTTCCACGCCCTTCACTGCCTGCATGGAAACGATGGCCTGCGCGAGTCGCCCGTCCAGCCGCGTGTCCCAGGTAATATGCGAACCGAGCCCCGGCGGAACGTTGTGGGCGACCACTTCGAAAATGCCGCCCACAGTATCGCCGGTTTTATAGGCTTCGTCCACGACGGCTTTCATGCGCTGTTCGGTTTCGGCGTCCACGCAGCCCAGCAGAACCTCCGATTTATTGCTAACGGCGACAATCTCCTCCCAGGACGCCTGGCGCGCAAGGTGCTCTTCGCCCACCGCGATCACGTGGCCGCGAATTTCGATACCGAATTCCCTCAGGAGCGCCTTGGCTAGTGCCCCAATTGCTACCCGAGCCGTGGTTTCGCGCGCACTGGCTCGCTCCAGAATGTAGCGCGCGTCATGGAAATTGTACTTAATGGCTCCGGCCAGATCGGCGTGGCCGGGACGCGGCCGCGTAACCGGTTTCTTCTTATCCTCCCCGCCTGCAGCATCTTCCACGGGCAGGGCTTCGGTCCAATTCTTCCAATCGGCGTTGCGAATGATAATGGCGATAGGCGATCCGATGGTCTTGGAGTGCCGGACGCCCGCGACGATTTCTGCCCGGTCCGTCTCGATCTTCATGCGCCCGCCGCGGCCGTAGCCCTGCTGACGGCGCCAGAGCTCGTGATTGACGGCGTCAAGCGAAATGGGAATCCCGGCCGGGAGACCGGTGAGCGTAGCTATCAGGCACTCGCCGTGGGACTCGCCCGCGGTTTCAAATCGAAGCATGCGAAAGAACTTATGCTAGCAGGTAGGCGCGGAAAGCGCAGAATCGTGCGAACTTTTGGCCGGCCCATGCGTATGATGGAATGAACACCGAAGGAGACGTTGGCCGTGGTCAAGTTTCTGCTCTTTTGCATCCTTTTCGTTCTGTGCTGGCCGCTGGCGCTGGTGGCTCTCGTACTCTATCCGATTGTGTGGCTGTTCCTGCTGCCGTTCCGCCTGGTGGGGATCGCCGTGGGCGGCGCACTGGCGCTGGTGACCGCGATCATCTTTCTGCCGGCGCGAGTGTTGCGGGCGATTTGAACGGGGCACGACGGTTTAACTCGACGCGAGCGATGCTTTGCGGGACTCAGGTACATGGGAGCTAAAAGGCTTGCGCTGACGGTCACTGCACTGTACGCATTGCCAACTGCCCTCGCAATCGCGTGGGTTTGGTCCCATTCAAAACCGGGATACCACGGATTGGATTGGAGTTAGCCTGCTCACATTGCCCGGCTGTCTTGCAACATCGTTATTCCCGCACGGCGATAGCGCCCCAAACTCCGTTGCGACCTTGGTTGGTCTTCTCCTCAACTCCGGCGCTATCTATTTTCTCATCGGGCTGTTCGTTCGTTGCGTAGAGAAGCTAGAGGGCTCGAAGTCCTGAATCCATCCCGAGATACCAAGCGGTCGATATCTAACTTAACGCCGGTCTGCTGCCCTTCTCGAGGAATTGAGTGACCTGCTCTTTGCTCGCCTCACCTCGGGTCACTTTAAGCACCAACTCTACCAGAGAATCCTCATCGAACGTCGGTTCCACGTCGTTCATCAGCAGGAACGTGATGGCGGCGTTCGCTCCCGTCCGCTTGTTTCCGTCGAAAAAAGGGTGATTCTGCGTGATATGAAACAGGTAAGCCGCAGCCATCGCTGCGATGGTGGGATGCAGATACTCGCGCCAAACGTGGCTTGCGGCATGCCTAGAGCGGACTCAAGCGGGCCCATGTCGCGTACCCCGTGCGAGCCTCCGTACAACTCGATCTGCTGCTCGTGGATTTCCAAGACCTCATCCACCGTGAGGAACAGTGGTTCCATCGGTTAAGGAGGGCTATTCAGCGAGGCGCTTAAAAGCGCCTGCGTAACGTCGATGTGCGAACTCTTGGGCCTTGTCGAATTTCTTACGCCGACTGGAAACGGGAGCGGGGGCGATGGTTAATTTTCGGCCATCCGTGCTGACTTCTAATGGCGTTTCTTGATCGATGTGCAACAGTTCTAGAATTGGCCGGTCGATTACCAGGGCTAGGCTGTTGCCATGTTTGGTGAGCCTTTTGACCATGAATACCCGTACTTACAATGTATCACCAAAAGCGAGCGGCGTCCGCGTTCAGATTCCTGCGCCACCCGTAAATGGCTTCGGCAGGCGGGGAATGTAGCCGGTTTCTTCGAGGGTACGGCAGATGGCTTCGGCGGCTTCCTCGAGGTCGGAGGGGAGAACAGGATCAACCGCGAGGAAGCGGTCGCGGCCGACGGCGCGTTCGATGGCCCCGCGGGTGGCTGCATCCTCTTCGGCCACCACGCAAATGGAAATCAGCCCGGCATCCGCCGATGCCTTGGCCGCGTCCACGATGCCCTCGCCCGCCAGCACGTGCACCAGGCATCCCCGATCGAAGAGCTGCCTCTCCAGGATGTACGCGAGTTCCTCACCGCCAACCAGCCACAGTGCTACCGGCCGGTGTCCGGCGCGAATGTAGCGTTCAGCGGGGGTGACCCGGCCAGTGCGTGCCTCGAGCGACTCCCGGTCCTGCGCCGCATGCCGGTCGCCCGCCACCGCCCCTGTGATCATGCCCGCTGCCAGCGTTTCATTGCTGAGCGGATCGATCAGAATGAAGGCTCCGGTCGCACGGTTCTTTTCGTAAGCGTCGAAGAACAGCGGCCGCTTGGCCTCGATGGTAACCGCGCCGCTTTCGTTGAATCCTAACCGCTCAACGAGCTCGTGCTCCAGGGTGTTGATATTCACGCGGTGCCGTACCGCCGTTACCGTGGCGCCCGCCTGCTGCGTAGTGTGCTTGATGAGGTATTGGCGGCCCGGCTCGAGCGGTTTTTGGTTCATCCAGACCAGCATGCCGTCAAAGCGCCGGGCGGCGTGCGTGGGATGCTGCGGGGGCACCAGCATGTCGCCGCGGCTGATATCTAACTCATCTTCGAGGCAAACCGTAACCGACATTGGCGGAAATGCCTGGGCCAGGTCGCCGTCGTAAGTCGAAATCGACTTCACGCGCGAGGTCCGTCCGGACGGCAGCGCCATCACGGCGTCTCCAGGGCGGATGGTTCCCGATGCCACCTGCCCCGCGAAGCCGCGAAAGTCCAGGTTCGGCCTGATTACATATTGCACCGGAAACCGCATGTAATCGAACGCGCGGTCGCGCGCCAATTCGACCGTTTCGAGATATTCCAACAGAGCCGGCCCAGAGTACCAGGGCGTCCGGCTGCTCCGGGTGACCACGTTATCGCCACCCAGTGCGCTGATGGGGATGAATTTCATCTCGCCGATAGGCAGCCGTGCGGCGAAGACCAGAAGATCTTCGCGTACCCGGTTATAGACGTCTTCGCGAAAGTCCATCAGGTCCATCTTGTTGATGGTGACCACGATATGGCGTATACCGAGGAGCGTCGCGATGTACAAGTGCCGGCGTGACTGCGGCAGCACGCCGTTGCGCGCGTCCACCAGGATGATGGCCAGGTCGGCAGTTGAGGCGCCGGTTGCCATATTCCGCGTGTACTGCTCGTGGCCGGGAGTGTCGGCAATGATGAACTTGCGCTTGGGAGTAGAAAAATAGCGATAGGCGACGTCGATGGTGATGCCTTGTTCACGCTCCGACCGCAACCCGTCGGTCAGCAACGCAAAATCCAGCGGTCCCGCGGTTTGATTCGTGGAAGCTTTGCGGACCGAAGCGATCTGGTCCTCGTATGCTCCCTTCGAATCGTACAGGAGGCGCCCGATAAGCGTCGATTTGCCGTCATCCACACTTCCGGCCGTTGAAAGCCGCAGAAGGTCATTTTCTTCGTTTTGTTTGAGGAACGATTCGATGCCTGCGGAAGGCCGTTCCACGGTCGCGGCCATCAAAAATAGCCTTCGCGCTTTTTGATTTCCATCGAACCTTCCTGGTCGTGGTCGATCACGCGGTTTTCGCGCTCGCTCCGCCGTACCAGCATCATCTCTTCGATGATCTTCGGCACGGTATCGGCTTCCGAGCGGATTGCACCCGTGCACGGCGAGCAGCCGAGAGACCGCATGCGGCACATCACCATTTCGGGCTTTTCGCCGGGAAGCAAAGGGATATCCTGTTCCACAGGAATCAGCGTTTCCCCGCGCACGACCATCGGCCGCATCTTCGCGAAGTACATGGGGACGATCGGAATGTTTTCCAGATGGATGTACTGCCAGACGTCCAGCTCCGTCCAGTTGGAAAGCGGGAAGACGCGGATCGATTCGCCTTTATCCACCCGGCTGTTATACAGATTCCACAACTCCGGCCGCTGGTTCTTGGGATCCCACTGGCCGAAACTGTCGCGGAAAGAGTACACACGCTCCTTGGCCCGTGATTTTTCCTCATCCCGCCGCGCACCACCGAACGCCGCGTCGTACATGCCCTCGGCCAAAGCGTCGAGCAGCGACCGTGTCTTCAAAAGACCGCAGCATTTCTGTGTTCCCAGGCGAAACGGGTTGGCGCCCTCGTCGATCGCCTTCTGGTTAATGTGTACGATCAGTTTGGCTCCGATTTCGGTTGTGAACTTGTCCCGAAACTCAATCATTTCGCGGAACTTATAAGTCGTGTCGATGTGCAGCAGCGGGAAGGGAATCTTGCCGGGATAAAAGGCTTTCTGGGCAAGGCGCACCATCACCGAGGAGTCCTTGCCGATCGAATACAGCATTACCGGACGCTGAAACTCCGCCGCCACCTCGCGCATGATGAAAATGCTTTCGGCTTCGAGAGCGCGGAGATGTGTTAAGGTCGGCTTATCCACTGGTGTAAGCCTATCATAACGAACTATTATGACTAAGTCTATCAAGATCATGATGATAGCTGGCGTTGGCCTTAACTTGCTCGCTGCCCAGGAGATTTCAGGCGAGCGGATTCGCGCCCATGTGAAGTTCCTGTCGAGCGACCTGCTCGAAGGGCGCGGCCCGGGAACGCGCGGCGGCGACCTGGCCACAGAGTACATCGCGACGCAATTTGCGCTGGCAAGTCTAAAACCGGCCGGAGATCACGGGACGTACTTTCAGGCCGTGCCGCTGATTGGCATTACCACCCAGCCTTCGGCACAGCTATCTGCGGAAAAAGACGGGAAGACCGTAGATTTCAAGTGGGAAAGCGAATTCGTCGGGGTCAACGAGCGCCTGACGGCTAGCGATTCCTTCGACGCCGAAGCGGTCTTCGTCGGCCATGGCATCGTCGCGCCGGAATTTCAATGGGACGACTTCAAGGGCATAGACGTGCACGGCAAGGTGCTGGTTCTGTTCACGAACGAGCCAACTTCTACCGACCCGAAATTCTTCGGCGGCCGTGCCCTGACCTATTACGGGCGCTGGTCGTACAAATACGAGGAAGCGACGCGGCGGGGAGCAATCGGCGTGATCATCATCCATACAACGCCCACCGCGGGATACGGCTGGGATGTTGTCAGGAGCTCGTGGAGCCGGGAACAGCCATACGTGAAACTTACCGCCGGCGAGCACGCGCTCTCGCTTGCCGGCTGGGTGACCCGCGAAGCCGGCGAAAAGCTTGTCGGAATGGCCGGCCACCATGTGGACGAACTGCTGAAATCGACCGAATCGCGGGATTTCCAGCCAATTCCGCTGGGCATTCGCATTCGCGCCAACCTGCCGGCTAAGGTGAGAGACATCGAGTCGCGCAATGTGGCCGGGATCGTGGAAGGCAGCGATGCGCATTTGAAATCTCAAACCGTGATCTACAGCGCGCATTGGGATCACCTGGGGATTGGGACGCCCGTCAACGGCGATTCGATTTACAACGGCGCGGTGGATAATGCCACCGGTTGCGGCATCATTTTGGAACTCGCCCGCGCCTGGGCCGCGCAGCCGAAGAAGCCCAAGCGCTCGGCGTTATTCCTAGCGGTAACGGCTGAAGAGGGTGGATTGCGCGGGTCGGAATACTACGCCGCGCATCCGAGTGTTTCCGCGGGCGAGACAGCGCTCGCCATCAACTACGACGGCCTCTTTCCGCTGGGCCGAACGCGCGATGTGGTGGTAAACGGCGCGGAGCGTACCACGGTCTGGCCTGTCGTCCAGGCCGTTGCGAATCACATGGATCTGGCCATCAATCCCGATCCACGGCCGGAGCAGGGAGCATACTACCGTTCCGATCATTTTGCGTTCGCGCATGTTGGTATTCCGGCTTTTTCCGTCGAGGAGGGTGACGACTTCATTGGCAAGCCCAAAGGCTTCGGAGAAAAAGCGTTCGACGAGTACAACGAAAATCACTACCACCAGCCTTCGGACGAGTTTCAGGAAAACTGGGATTTCTCAGGCCTGGCGGAGATGGCGCGATTCGGACTCCGTATTGGTACGGACATCGCGAACCAGGAGAAACTGCCGACCTGGCGCGCGGGAGACGAGTTCCTGGCGGCACGTGAAAAAAGCGGTGTGAAGTAAAACGTCGCCGGATCATCCATTTTGGGCTCGCTACTGCCGCCGATAGCGCGCGAAGGCGATCAGCGCCACGCCCCACTAGGTCGCGCGATGCTTCGTTGCCGCGCGGATGCTGCGGACAAATCCGTAAAGCACCATGCAGACCATGCCAATGGCCCAGAGGGGCAGCAGCCAGGCGCGAAACTCCGCACCCGATTCGAATGGCAGGCTGGCCAGGGCGGCAGCAACTCCGGCGAGGAACCAGCCGAGCAGAATGGCCAGCACCGGCAGCCGGCGCCAGAGGCGCTGCGCGGCTTGTTTGACGACATAGCTCACGGGCTTGAGAGTTTCCAAGATCGTGCGGCGGGAACGCGGCTTTTCATTGACGATGCGTTGCGCAAACTCCGCAGCCAGGGCTGCCTGGACGTATCCGGTGTAGGTAGTCAACTGGAATGAGGACTGGGCGGCCTCCAGATATGCGCGTGCCTGGACCAGCGCGCGGCCCGCGGAGCTGCCGGCTGATTCGAGCGCTTCGTGCGCCTCGGCGATGGCCGCCTCGGCGTGTGTGCGAGCTGCCGTAGTCAGACGCGCCACCAGTTCACGAACCTCATTGCGGATGGGTGAGAAAGCAGGATCGGCGACGGCGGCAGCCGCCTGTGCCGGGTGCGCGAGGATGGCCTGCTCCAGATGCTGTAAGGCGCCAGAACGATCGCCCGAGGTAACCGCGATCTGTGCCAGCTGATATTCGTTCGCGGCCACGGCCCGTGCCGGTTCGGTATCCCAGGAGCGGAGCAGTTCAAGATCCAGCGCGGCCGACGCTGCGCGTGCGAGCTCGTGCGCGACCGGTGGCGGCGGAGCCATTGAGGCAGGCGGGCGGCCGGCGATTGGCGCGGATTCGGGTGCGGGCAGCGGCGGGCCAGGCGCGACGGGGAGATCATTGTCCACCGATGGCCGGGGTTGTGGCGTCGTCATCAAGGCTGCCAAATCGTTCGTCTCTTTCAGCGCGGGATCTTTTCCGGCATCGAGAGTCGGTGGAAAATTCGTCACCTCAGCCTGATCGGCAACAAGCGGCGGCTCGGTGGACACGATGTCGGCCGGTGGCGCTGCGCGTGGCGGCTGGTAGGTAGCCGCACCCGCTGTCTGATCCGTACCCCCCACCGGGTTCATCCGGCTGGCCAGGTCCTGCACTTGCGCATGCATGGCGTGAAAGGCCGGGTCGTGCAGCGCCACCGAAACGTACGCCGGGCTCTGCTGCGCCGCTTCACCCAAATAGTGCATGCTCGTCACTGGTTCCGAGGCCAGTGCCGCCGTGCGCGCCATCAGATAATCCGCTGCCCCCGCGGGCGCTGTGTGCGGGTCGAGGTTGCCGATGAGATCCATCTCCAGCGCCGCGCGTGCGCTTTGAACGGACACGGTGTCGCCCGGCGCCAGGCCCGGTTCCGCGGTATTCTGCTCTCCCGACATCGCCGAGTCACGGCCGACGATGCGCAGAAAATCCGCCTTAAGGTCGTCCTGCAGGGCCGCCGGGAGGCGCTGTCCGTTGGGAAACTGGATCACTACGTAGACTTATCGGCCGGAAAGCGGCTGGTGTTCCGACTGTTTTGGCCAGCGTTTAGGGTGTCTTTCGTGCCGGAGCGGCTTACCGCTTCAGCGTCGCTACCGCCTGCGCTTCCGCCGACTTCCCTTCGCCCACAGGTCCCGTCTTCTCAGCGGTCTTGAACTTCACCGACACGCGATCGACGGTGAGCCCCAGTGTCGTGGCCAGCGTCTCGCGAATGGCGCCGCGATAGTCCTTGAGCTTGGGACGTTCCAGAATCACAGTGGAATCCACATGCACCAGCTCGAAGCCCGCCGCGCGCGCCAGATCGAGCGCATGCTTCAAAAATTGCAGGCTGTCGGCGCCCTTCCAGCGGGGATCGGAATCGGGGAAGTGCATCCCGATGTCACCCAGTGCGGCCGCGCCGAGAATCGCATCCGTAATCGCATGGGAGAGGACGTCGGCGTCGGAGTGGCCTTCGAGTCCGAATTCACACGGGATGGTCACGCCGCCGAGAATCAGCGGGCGCCCTGCAGTGATGCGGTGATTGTCCCAGCCGATTCCGGTGCGATATTCGCTCAAGCCGTGCCCTCGCGGGCGGTCTCTTTTTCCAGGAACAGCCGCGCAAGGTCCATGTCGCCGGGCTTGGTGATCTTGATGTTGTGATCGCTCCCCATCACCACGCGCACTTCGACCTGTTCCAGCCTCTCCACCAGGCTCGATTCATCGGTGCCCACGAACCCGTCGCGCCGCGCCGATGCAAAAGCCTGCTTCAGCAGTTCGTGATGGAAAACCTGCGGTGTCTGCGCCAGCACCAGGCGCTCGCGCGAAATGGTGGAACGGATCTTTGCCCCGGTGGCTTGCGCGCCGCTCACCTGCTTCACGGTGTCGACCGGTACAATGCCCACAATCGCCGCGCCATGCTCCGCGGCTTCGTCAAAGACGCGCTCGATGGTTTCCAAGGAGATAAAGGGCCGCACCGCGTCATGCACCGCCACCAGTTCGATATCGGCGCCTACCGCGGCCAGCCCGCGCTCTACCGATTCCTGCCGGCTGTTGCCGCCTTCCACTACGCGCACGGGTTTGTTCCGAATCTCGCGCTGCAGCAGGTCGCCCACCCACTCGAGATCCTCGCGCCGCAGCGCCACCACGATTTCACGCACCCGGTCCAAAGCCGCAAACTTGCGGACGGTGTGCAGCAGAATGGGCGAACCGTCGAGCAGCATGAACTGCTTGCGGCTGGTCCCTGCGGTTTCGGCCGACGTACGCCCCATGCGCGTTCCGAGCCCCGCAGCCGGTAAGATGACGGCGACTTGCATGCGCCTCTAGCTTTCCCCCACGGCTTCGGCTTTGCGCTGCGCCTGCGGCGCGCGCTCGTGCTTCTCCGTCACCACCGCGTGCGCCCGGTCGTCAAATTTGCCGAAGATCATTTTGCCCGCCGTCGTTTGCAGCACGCTCGTAACCGAGATGTCGATGGTTTTCGAGATCATGCGCTTGGCGTTGTCCACCACCACCATAGTACCGTCATCCAGGTAAGCCACGCCCTGGTTGTACTCTTTGCCTTCCTTGAGAATAAACACGCGCATGGTCTCACCGGGCAGCACGATCGGCTTCAGTGAATTGGCCAGCTCGTTGATGTTCAGCACTTCCACTCCGTGAAGCTGCGCGACTTTATTCAGGTTGAAATCGTTGGTGATGACTTTGCAATCGTACACCTTCGCCAGCTCAATCAGCTTCATGTCCACTTCACGAATGTGCGGGAAATCATCCTCCACAATCTGCACGTTCAAATGCGCCATCTTCTGGACGCGCTGCAGAATATCCAGACCGCGCCGTCCGCGATTGCGTTTCATGGAATCGGCCGAATCGGCGACAAGCTGCAGTTCGCGCAGCACGAATTGCGGAATCACCAGGACGCCGTCCAGAAACCCTGTCTCCGCGATGTCCGCGATGCGTCCGTCGATAATCACGCTGGTGTCTAGAATCTTGAAGGACTTTTTCGGGCCTTTCTCTCCGCCGAAGATGCCGCCCAGGGCCGAGAGGTTCAGCAGGTCGCCTTTGTTGGCCCCCACAACCAGGCCCACATATGTCATCCATAGCAGGAGAAAAAGCTGCAGAAAATGAAGTGTGGCCGAGTTTTCCGCGTTCACGCGCCCCAGCACCAGCGACATGAGGAATGCGCCGAAAATGCCCAGCACAGATCCGAACGCCGCTCCGATCAGCCGCTTCAGGCTGACCTTCTCTACGCGCACTTCAAAGAGGATGATGGCTATACCCACCGCGAGCCCGGCGACAGCAGCAACCGGCGGAGACAGATGGAACGGCTGAAAATAATAGGCGCAGGCCCCAATCACCAGGATGAAGATGGCGCGAACAATCGTTAGGTCGAGCACGGATCACCACCTCGGGGTGGGGATGAATGAACGCAAAAAGTTCCCCGTTCCCGTATCATTTGTTACGAAGTTTCGTGGCAAGAGTATAACACCGAAGAACTTCGCTGTCTGTGAGGTGAGTGGCCGTACTGGTACTGAAATGCTGTCAAGAAAAGCGTTGGACTACACGCCGGCGCCGGGACGTCTCACACCACTTGCAGCACCAGGCACTTCAAATAGTGTGTTTCGGGCACCGTCAGCAGAATCGGGTGGTCCTGCGCCTGTGTGCGCCGTTCGAGGACACGCAGTTCCCGGCCGGCATCCAGCGATGCTTCGGCGACGATCTCGAGCAGCATGGCTTCGCTCACGTGATGCGAGCAAGAGCAGGTGACGAGAATTCCGCCCGGCCCCAGGAGCCGCAGCGCCCGCAGGTTGATTTCCTTATATCCGCGGCCGGCGGCTTCGAGATTCTTTCGCGATTTGGCAAAGGCAGGAGGATCGAGAATGACGGTTGAAAATTCTCGCCGCGCCGACGCGTAGCCGGCGAGTACCTCGAAGACGTCGGCGTCGCGAAATTCCACGTTGGCAATTTCATTGGCGCGTCGGTTGACCTCCGCAGTTTCGAGTGCTGCAGCGCTCGAATCCACGGCCTCCACCGACTCGCACTTCGCCGCCATGTGCAGCGCAAAGCCGCCGGTCGAGGTGAAGCAATCCAGCACCTTGCCCTTGGCATAGTGCGCTGCGGAGAGATAGTTCTCGCGCTGATCGAGAAAGATACCCGTCTTCTGGCCTTCCAGCAGGTCGGCACGGAAGCTCAGCCCGTTCATGCGAACCGTCAAGTCTCGTGGCGCCTCGCCGTACACCACTCCGGTTTCGAGCGGCAACTCCTCGAGCTGGCGCACCGCCGCATCATTCCGCGCCACTATACCGCGCGGCGAGAATTCGTCGACCAACGCCGCCACGATCCAGTCCTTGGCCGCGTCCATGCCTTGATCGAGCGTCTGGATCACCAGGAAATCGCCGTAGCGGTCCACAATCAGGGCAGGGAGGCGGTCGCCTTCGCCGTGCACCACGCGGTACGCATCGGTGTTCCGCACGACGCCGCGCCGGAACTCCCTGGCCTCCGCGATCCGGCGTGCGAAGAACTCCCCCCCGATTTCCTGCACATTACGCGTCAGCAATCGCAGACAGATTTGTGAGCTGGAACTGTAATGCGCCATGCCCAATGGCCGCCGCTGTGGATCCATGACTTTGACCACCGATCCCGGCGCTGCGTGATCGCGCTCCACGACATCGCTCGAGAAAATCCAGGGATGTCCGGAAGCAACCCGGTTGGCGGCTTTACGATTGACCTTGATTTCAGTCAACGCATTGCCTGCAGACGGGCAATTCGATCTTCTGTGGAAGGATGTGTAGAAAACAGGTTCATCAGCGACCTGCCGGTGAACGGCTTGATGATGAACAGGTGCTGCGTGGCCGGCGAAGCGTCCATCGGGATGCGCTTCGAGTACGCATCCAGCTTTTGCAGCGCCGAGATCAGATTGTACGGCGTCCCTGTATATTTGGCGGATGCCACGTCGGCATCGTATTCACGAGAGCGTGAGATCGCCATCTGGATGAGCAGCGCCGCAAGGGGTGCGAGAAAAATCATGACAATCCCGGCCAGTCCTCCGCCTTCCTCGTCATCCTCGCGCCGCATGCCGCCGAAAATCATGGCCCACTTCGCCATGTTCGCCAGCGCCGTAATGGCTGCGGCGATGGTCGCTGCCACCGAGCTGATCAAAATGTCGCGATGCAGCACATGCCCCAGCTCGTGCGCCACCACGCCTTCGAGCTCCCGGTCGTCCATCACCTGAAGAATCCCGGCCGTGAACGCCACCGAGGCATGCGACGGATTGCGCCCCGTGGCGAAAGCATTCGGCGACGCCTCCGGAAGCAGCCATAGCTTGGGCATGGGCAGGTTCATGCGCTGCGCGAGACCACCCACTAGCGGAGCTACCCGCCGGTAAACCTCCGGGTTCTCCGTTTCCGTCACGGGCTGCGCCGAGTAGCTCGCCAGCGCAATCTTGTCCGAGAAAAAATATCCCGCGAAATTCATCACTACGGCGATGGCGAGGCCGATGTAAACTCCATTCCGGCCTCCCAGCGCCCGTCCGCCCACGATCAGCAGGCCGCTTAGCAGGCCCAGCAGCAGGACGGTCTTGACTGTGTTTCCACCATGCATAAGGTCTACTTCTATTTTGTCACCAACTCCGCGACGCGCCGGGTGAATTCGAGCGTATGCGCGTTGGCATCGCCCTCCACCACGACCGTGTCGCCCTGGCTGAACTCCCCGTTCAGTAGCTTGAGCGAGAGCGGGTCTTGAATCAGCCGCTGGATCGCGCGCCGCATCGGCCGCGCTCCGTACGCCGGATCGTAACCCTCCGTCATCAGCACGTCTTTGGCGCTCTGCGTTACCTCGAGATGGATGCCCTTGGCTTCCACGAGCGCCGCCACGCGGCTGATCTGGATGTTGATAATCAGCTCCAGGTGCTCCTTATTTAGCGGATTGAACACGATGATGTCGTCCACCCGGTTCAGGAACTCCGGCCGGAATGTTCGCCGCAGCGCGTCCAGCAGCGCTGTCCGCGTCGATTCGTTCGATGCGTGCCGCGCGTTGATCGAGAAGCCGATGGGCGCCCCGTCACGAATCTCGCCCGACCCCACGTTCGAGGTCATGATGATCACGGTGTTGCGGAAATTCACCGTGCGGCCCTGGCCGTCGGTCAGGCGGCCGTCGTCGAGAATCTGCAGCATCGAGTTGAACACCTCGGGATGCGCCTTTTCGATCTCGTCGAACAGCACCACCGAATACGGCTTGCGCCGTACCTGTTCACTCAGCTGCCCGCCCTCTTCGTAGCCGACGTATCCCGGAGGCGCGCCGATCATGCGCGATACCGCGTGCTTCTCCATGTACTCCGACATATCGATGCGGATCATGGCCTTTTCATCGTCGAAAAGGAACGCCGCCAGCGCTCGCGCCAGCTCGGTCTTTCCCACACCCGTGGGGCCGAGGAAAATGAAGCTTCCAATCGGCCGGTTCGGATCCGCCAGACCCGCGCGATTCCGCCGGATGGCATTCGAGACCAGGCGAACCGCTTCGTCCTGCCCCACCACGCGTTCGCGCAGCCGCTCTTCCATGTGCACCAGCTTCTGCACTTCACCTTCGAGCATCCGGGACACGGGAATTCCCGTCCACTTGGCCACAATGCGCGCGATGTCCTCCTCGTCGATCTCCTCCTTGAGCAGAGGGCTCGCGGCCTTAATCGTCTCCAGTTCCTTGGTCGCCAGATCTAGGTCTCTCTCGATTTGGGCCAGGCCGCTGTACTTGATTTGCGCGGCTTTTTCCCAATCGCCCGCACGCGTGGCTTTCTCTTCTTCCTGCCGGGCTTTATCCTGAGCTTCCTTTAACTCACGCACGCGGCTGATAGCAGCCTTCTCCCGCGTCCACCGTTCGCGCAGCGACGCCGATTCCGCGCGGATGCGTTCCAGTTCGTTCTCGACCACCCGCAGCCGCTCCCTCGAAGCGTGATCGCTCTCGCGATTGAGCGCCTGCCGCTCGATTTCGAGCTGCGTGATGCGCCGGTCCACTTGGTCCACTTCCGTGGGGAGCGAGCCGTTCTCGATGCGCAGCGCGGCCCCGGCTTCGTCGATCAGGTCGATGGCTTTGTCCGGTAAAAACCGGTCCGTGATGTAGCGGTTGGAGAGAACCGCAGCCGCCACGATGGCCGAATCTTTAATCCGTACCCCGTGGTGGATTTCGATCTTCTCTTTCAGCCCGCGCAGAATCGCGATGGTGTCGTCAATCGTCGGTTCACCCACCATCACGGTCTGGAAACGCCGCGCCAGTGCCGCGTCTTTCTCGATGTATTTCCTGTATTCATTGAGCGTGGTCGCGCCGATGCACCGCAGCTCGCCACGCGCCAGAGCCGGTTTCAGCATATTGGCAGCGTCGATCGCTCCCTCTGCCGATCCTGCTCCCACCAGCGTATGCAATTCGTCGATGAAGCAGATGATCTCGCCGTTTGAATCCGTAATCTCTTTCAAAACGGCCTTGAGCCGGTCCTCGAACTCGCCGCGGAACTTCGTGCCCGCCACCATCGAGCCAAGATTCAATGACACCAGCCGCTTGTTGCGTAGCTGATCCGGCACATCGCCGTTCACGATACGCTGCGCCAGGCCCTCTACGATGGCCGTCTTGCCTACTCCGGGCTCGCCGATGAGCACCGGGTTGTTTTTGGTCCGCCGGCTCAATACCTGCATCACACGCCGGATTTCGTCGTTGCGTCCTATGACAGGATCGAGCTTGTTCTTGCGCGCCTGGTCCGTCAGATCGACTGCGTAACGCTCCAACGCCTGATACTTCGATTCCGGATTCTGGTCGGTAATGCGTTGCGTTCCGCGTACCGAGACCAGCGCTTTCAGGATCGCGTCATAACTCGCCCCGGCGCGATTCAAAAGCTGGCCTGCGGGCTCATGCTTTTGCTGCGCGATGGCGAGGAGCAAATGCTCTGTGGAAACAAATTCGTCTTTAAATTTCTGGGCTTCATCAAATGCCCGCTCGAAAACCTGATTGAGCGCCGGCGCAATGTACATGCCGGCGCCGCCCGAAACCTTTGGAACCGCCTGCATCAGGCGCTCGGCTTCGAGCACGACAGCGTCCGGGTGCACGTCGCACTTCTCGAGCACCGGGCGCACGATGCCTTCCTGCTCTGTCGCGAGAGCCACTAACAAATGGAGGGGCGTGAGCGCCTGATGTGCGTTCTTCTCCGCCATCGACTGCGCTTGCTGTACCGCCTCCTGCGCTTTCTGAGTCAATTTTTCAAATCGAAACAATTGGGTCCCTGCTTTCTAAACGCAAACCGGGGCGCTTTGCTGGCCGCCCCGGTTCCGTTCCACCTGCCTGTTAGATGCTTTGCCTCAGTGTTTGACTTCAACCTTTACCTGCTTCGGCTTCGCCGCCTCTTTCTTGGGCAGCGTAATGGTCAGAACGCCGTTTTTATAGTCCGCCGAAACTTTTTCCGTGTCCACCGTGCTGGGAACCGCGAAATTGCGCACGAAGCTGCCGTAGCTGCGCTCGATCCGGTGATAGCCCGTCCCGTTGGCTTCCTTTTCAAACCGCCGCTCGCCCTTCAGCGACAAAGTCTCGTTCTCGACATGCACGTCGATGTCCTCGAGCTTGACGTCGGGGAGATCGGCCTTCAACACCAGTTCATTCTCGGTTTCCACGATATCGACAGGAGGCGACCAGGGCCGGCCAGTGCGAGGCTCGCTCATCAGCCGGGTAACCGCATCCTCGAAAAAGCGAAGGCTGGCGAGGGGGTCATGCTGTAACGACATTGGTTTTTCTCTCCTTGTTGTTGGCATAGCCAATTAATCTCAATACAAACAAATCATAAAATATGAGTGCTAATTTGTCAAGTATTGAAAAAACAACTAAATCTCTATTGAATTCAATAAATTAGGTCTACACTGTGTCTCTATGAGCCTTACCCGCCGCCAGCTCCTGGCTGGTTCTGGCCCTTTTTTGGCCGGGGCTGCTGTTACGCGACGCCTCTCGCGCCAAGATCCGCTTGTGGACCGCCTGCTGCCTACCCTTTCGCTGGACGAAAAGGTCGGGCAGATGACGCAGCCGGACTCACAGTATTTAAATAACTTAGAGGATGTCGGCCGGCTCCACGTCGGATCCGTCCTGAGCGGCGGCGACTCCGACCCGCCAACCGGCAACGACCTGAAATCGTGGACCGACCTGTACGACGGGATCCAGTCTCGGGCGCTCTCCGCTAGGCCGCGTATCCCATTGATTTACGGAGTAGATGCCGTTCACGGGCACAATAACGTGATCGGGGCCGTCATCTTCCCGCATAACATAGGCTTAGGCTGTACACGGGATCCTGATCTGGTGGAGCGGGCGGCGCGGGTGACGGCAGAAGAGGTCCGTGCAACCGGAATCCAATGGGCGTTCGCGCCGTGCGTGGCGGTGCCGCAGGACGTCCGGTGGGGCCGGGTGTATGAGGGCTATAGCGAGTCGCCGGAAATCGTGCAGCTGCTGGGAGCGGCGGCGGTTCGAGGGCTGCAGGGAAGTTCGCTCGATCACCCCCTCTCCGTGGCCGCTTGCGTGAAGCACTATGTGGGCGACGGCGGGACGACGTTCGGTACAGGCATCGACGGGCATCCGCTCGACCAGGGAGACACGCGGGTGGATGAAGCCACGCTGCGCAAGATGCATCTGGCGGGCTACATCCCCTCGATTGAAGCGGGGGCGGCGACCGTCATGCCGTCTTACAGCAGTTGGAACGGAGTGAAGTGCTCGGGCCACCACAGGCTGCTGACCGACATCTTGAAGAAGGGATTGGGATTCGAGGGATTCCTCATTTCCGATTACAACGCGCTGGACGAACTACCCGGCAGCCGGAAGGATCAGATCAAGCTCTCGATCAACGCGGGGATGGACATGGTCATGGTGCCGGAGAAATTCCACGAGTTTTACAATACGCTGCGCGGGCTGGCGCAGTCGGGCGAAGTACCCATGTCGCGCATCGATGACGCGGTAACGAGGATTCTGAGGGTCAAATTCGCCCTGGGTCTGATGGATCCGAAGCGGAACCAGCTTGCCGATCGGAGCCTGCACAGGACGTTCGGATCGGCGGCGCATCGCGCGGTGGCGCGGGAATGCGTCCGGAAAAGCCTGGTGCTGTTGAAGAACGATAAGAAGGTTCTACCACTGGCGAAGAACGCCGCGCGCATTCACGTCGCGGGCAAGAACGCGGATGACATCGGGAACCAGTGCGGCGGCTGGACAATTTTCTGGCAAGGAAAAAGTGGGCCGATCACGCAGGGTACCACTATCTTGGCTGCACTGCGCAAGGCGGTAGGTTCGGGCACGCAGATCACGCACTCGCGCGACGGGTCGGGAGCGGCAGGAGCGGCGGTCGGAGTCGCGGTGATCGGCGAGACACCGTATGCGGAGATGATGGGGGATCGCGCGAACCTGGACCTGGGGGCCGAAGACATCGCGGTGATGGAAAATCTCAAGCGCGCGCGGATTCCGGTGGTGGTCATCCTGGTATCCGGCAGACCGCTGATTGTGGAAAATATTCTTCAAAACGCGGATGCAATCATTGCCGCGTGGTGCCCGGGAAGCGAGGGAGACGGCGTGGCGGACGTGCTGTTCGGTGACCACAAGCCGTCGGGCAAGCTTTCGTTCACGTGGCCCAGCAAGGAATCCAAAACGTTCGCGCGCGCCGATGCGGGATATAAGACTCTATTTCCGCTCGGGCACGGGTTGAGCTACTGAGGCATGAGGCTGCTATGAAATCTGCTATGACTCGCCGGGCGTTATTACGAGGTTCGGCCGGTGTCCTGTTGACGACAGAGCTGGGTTTCGCGAAGGCTTCGCAACCGGCTACTAAGGTCAACTTCGCGGTGCCAGCGGGAGCCTGCGATTGCCACACGCACATTATCGGCGACCCGGCGAAGTTTCCCTTTGCGCCGAATCGGATATACACGCCGGAAACCGCATCGCCCAAGGAAATGGCAGCCCTGCATCGCGCGTTGCATATCCAACGCGTGGTGATCGTGACGCCGAGCTTCTACGGAACGGACAATTCCGCCACCCTGTACGGAATGCGAGCGCGGGGACGGAATGCGCGTGGCGTGGCGGTGATTGGAGAAAAGACTTCGGCAAGCGATTTGCGCGCAATGGACCGGGCTGGATTTCGCGGCATTCGACTCAACCTGGCCACAGCCGGCCAGAACGATCCGGCGGTGGCCCGGCGGCTGTTTGAGTCTTCGATCGAGCGCATTCGTTCCCTCAACTGGCATATCCAGATATTTGCCACGCTCCCGGTGATTGCGGGCATGAAGGACCTGGTTGCGTCGGCGCCGGTGCCCGTGGTCTTCGATCATTTCGGAGGCGCGCATGCGGCACTTGGACTGGGGCAGCCGGGCTGGGCGGATCTCGCCGACCTGGTGCGGTCGGGCAAAGCCTACGTGAAGATTTCGGCGGCCTACCGGGTTTCGGCGCAGCCGGGGGATTATAGCGACGTCATTCCTCTGGCGCGGGCGCTGGTGGAGGCCAACCCGGAGCGAGTTTTGTGGGGCACGGATTGGCCGCACCCGGATTCGACGCTAGTGGCGGGGCGCGCGCCAACGAACATCACGCCGCTGCTCCAGATTGACGACGGATTGCTGCTGAACCAGCTCGCCGTTTGGGTGCCGGACGCCGGCGTGCGGAAGAAGATTCTGGTGGAGAATCCGGCGAGGGTGTACGGGTTCTGAGGAGTTCCTCATGGTCGCGATCCGAAGGCCAGGCATGCCTGGCCACTACGGAGCGCGGGTCTTCCGGTCAACGCTTCGGCATCACCGATTTTTGGAACCGCTTGCGGCCCGCCCAGTAGAGGCTCACTTCGTGCCCGTCGGGGTCATTGAGATAGGTATGTCTCCAACCCCAGGGCATAAGCTTCGGCGCCTGAGTGAGCGTCACGCCGGCGGCTTGGAGGGTTTTGCAAAGTCCGTCGAGATTTCGGGTTTCGAAATAGAGGCGAACTCCGGGCGCATCGAGGGCTTCGCCCGGCTGAGCGCGATGCAAGGCGATGGTTCCGCCGGCAGTGCGCAAGCGCGCGTAACCGCCGCCGAATTCTTCGATTAAACGAACGCCGAGCAGATCACGATAGAAGTGCAGCGCGGGCGCGAGCTCGCGGACATAGATCATGGCGTGATTGAAATCGGGCGAGGCAGAGGCTTGGGTTCGCGCGGGTTTGGCTTTGGTCGGCATGGACCCTCCGGGATTGGTGAGTCTACCAGACGTAACCGGGGCCGAGCGATCTCATCGGGAATCATATCGCGGAGGGGAAGCAGGGAAGTTGAGGACCGGAAGCAGATCCGGCCCTCGTTGAGATTAGCGCCAGTGCCGGTATCCGCCGCCAAAATAGACTCGACCGTAGAAACCGGGATAGAAACCCCAATATGGATACGGGTAGCCGTAGGCGTAGTACGGGTATGGATAGCCGTAATACGGTCCCGGGGCGGGTGGAGGCCGGTAGCCCACCTGCGGGCCGCTTGCGGGCCGATCGTATTCACTGGGATCGATATAGCGGAATGCGTATGAGGTACGCTCGGTGGAGATGGTGACAGGCGCTTCCACACGGAACGTCAACACGGCTTCGGGATAAATGATGGTGGGGTGACCGCGCGTCAGCAGCACGCCGATAGCTCCGACGATGAGGCCCGCTCCCGCACCTACGCCGGCGCCGACTCCACCGTTCACGGCCGCGCCGATGGCAGCACCGGTTGCCGTGGTGGCTCCCACACCTGCCACGTCACGGCCAACGGAGGTGTCACCTTTCCAGGTGATCAATTGCGACTGAATGGGCACATTCTGCCCATCCACCAGCGTGAGATCCGTGAGCGAGACAGCGAGCCGGGAAGTGCCTTCCACGCGTCCGGCTTTGATTGCCTCCTTCACGACACCGCCGATGGTTTGGCCGCGCTGCGCGACGATTACACCATCCACGACGATGGGCCGCACAAGTGTGGCGGTGAAGGCGTCACCGGCGTGATTGCGGTCGGACGACAGCGTTTGATTCACTCGTGCCGTGATGTACGTGCCGGGTTTGAGCGTCAGTTGCGGCGGCACGGGCGGCGGCGCCGGCCGGTTGGCCGGGTACTGGCCCTGGCTCGGTCCTGGGTTCTGGTTCTGGTTCTGGTTCTGGATCTGGCCGTCCGGTCCGTAGTTCGGATACTGGGCATAGTTGGGCCGCTGGGAAAGCGAAGGCGCGGGTGCCGGATCGTCGGCGCGCCGCCAGGTTCCGCTGGGCGCGGGATTCGGCTGATCGCTAGACGAAGGCGGTGGGGCAGGGGACTCCTGCACCTGCGCCTGATCCTGCGGCGGAGCCGGCTGACCCTGAGCATCCTGGGCGAAAACGAAACTGCACGCCGCTAGCGAAGTGACCGCGGCGCTAAATATCGCGGATCGAATCATTGGATGGGTCCTCATAGCTCGTTCCATGCTTCTCGACGCGCTGCGTAATGCACCTGTTTCACCACTCCAAAACCTTTCGTAAGTGATTGTAAATAAAGGCTGGATGTGGCCGCTGCCTCGGCCGGAATGCACCGTGGCTGGTGCTTTTCGGCCAGTTAAGCGGTTAGCGGCCGGGGACCGGGTTCGATAGTTAGATGCAGGGTGCCGTCGTCGTGAACCAGGCGCATGCCGGTGAAGTCAGGGGCGCAGTACGCTGCGCGGAGTTGGTCCCAGGAATACGTAGTGGTGATGCCCACAGCCTGCATGCCTGCGGCATGGGCGGCTTGAATTCCAGCGGGCGTGTCTTCCATGACGAGACATTCGGCCGGCGCAACGCGCAACAGACTCGCAGCGCGGAGGAGGCCTTCGGGGTTGGGCTTGCCGTGCTGCACGTCGTCGGCGGAAACGACCACGGCGGGAAGAGAAAGGCCGGCGCACTCCATCCGAAGTTTGGCCAGCGCGCGTGGCGCAGAAGTAACGAGGGCCCACGAATCCGGTGGAAGGGTCACCAGCAGGCGCGCCGCTCCGCCTACAGCGCAGATGCCCTCCCGGTCAGACAGTTCTTCCTCGCCGAAGCGGGCGATTTCTTCCTCGGTGGCGAGATGGGGCGCTATTTCGCGAAGAATGTCGTCGGTGCGGCGGCCGTGAGAGATTTTGAGAATGGGGGCGGGGTCGAGCCCGTGCCGGGCGGCCCAGCGGTGCCACTGACGCTCGTCGTGGGCCATGGAATCGACGAGCGTGCCGTCCATATCGAAGAGGATGGCGGAGCCGTGGAATTCAAAGAGAGGATCGGGCATGGATGGGTGGCTGAAATTCTTCACTGTAACAGGGGACGGAGTAGCCGTGAGTTTTGGCCTAGAATAGGACGTTACGATCGGTTCTCAAGGCAGCCGGGCTCGAGCTGAAAAAATGAGCGTCAAGTACACGGTGATCTTCGAACGCGCTGACAACAACTGGGCTGCGTACGTACCAGATCTCCCAGGCTGCATCTCGACGGGTAGAACGCTGGAAGTGACGGAGAAGAATATCCGCGAAGCGATTCAAGGTCACTTACAGGCCCTGCGTGAGTTTGGAGAGCAGGTCCCGGAACCCACCAGCGTGGCAAAGGATATTGAGGTCACACCGGCGGCGTAGACACGAAATACTTACGGATGCCTCTTGGTAAGGTCATAATCACACTCTGTAAAGCTCCAAATGCGGTGTGCGCTGTCCCGCGCGTGCAGACTATGTCGAGCACGCTTTTCTTTTAGGTGCGTGGCGACTATCGTATACTGAGCCAGATCCCATCTGTCCAACTTACCGGCGTCGGGTTTTCGTGCGGCGTTAAAGGCTCCCGGCCGCTTCGGAGCGGCGCAATTGCGCACTGGAAGGTCGGCGGTTCTCTCGTCGTTAGCCGATCAATCGCTGGTGGGAGAAGGGCGCCCCGATGCCTTGTTTAAGGTGTATGGTCACTTCTCTTCTTCCTGCGTCTCTTCTTCCGGTTCGCGGCCTTCGCGCTGGGCTTTGAGGCGTTCTTCTTTTCGCTTGGCGCGATCGGCAGCGCGTTTGACGAGCTCGGAACCGACAAGCTCGATCATGGCCTGCTCGGCGCCATCGCCTTTGCGAAACCCGAGCCGGACGATCCGCGTGTAGCCGCCGGCGCGCTGGCCAAAGCGCGCGCCGAGCGTCTCGAACAGCTTCTTGACCGACGCCGGTGTCTCGAGAAATGCCGCGGCCTGGCGGCGCGTGTGCAGCGTATCGCGCTTGGCCAGCGTGATCATGCGGTCAACCAGCGGCTTGATGGCCTTGGCCTTGGGAACGGTAGTGATGACGCGCTCCTGCTCGATGACGCTGGTTACCAGGCCTTTGAGCAGGGAGTTGCGGGCACCCACATCCCGCTTGAGTTTGTATCCGCCTCGTCTGTGTCGCATGGAATTCCTTTACTCGCCGGGCTGTTCGGGTTCGAACTGGTCGTCGTCGGGAAGAATCTCGGGTATCGAACCGGGTGCCGGCGGCGGAGGCGCCATCAAGCGGCCATGAGCGTCGACTTTCATGCCGAGCGAGAGTCCCATATTGGCGAGAATCTCTTTGATCTCGTTGAGCGACTTGCGGCCGAAATTCTTGGTGCGCAGCATCTCGGCTTCGGTCTTTTGCACCAGCTCGCCGATGGTTTGAATATTCGCGTTTTTCAAGCAGTTGTAAGAACGCACGCTCAACTCGAGCTCTTCCACCGAGCGGTTCAACTGCTCGCCCATTTTGTCCATGGAGCGCTCAGCGGTTTCTTCGGTGCTTTCGGGCAGCTCCTCGAAGTTGATAAAGATCGACATGTGATCTTTAAGGAGCTTGGCGGCGAATCCGATGGCGTCCTGGGGAGAAACAGCGCCATTGGTCCAAACTTCGAGTGTGAGCTTATCGTAATCGGTCATCTGGCCGAGGCGCGCGGCTTCCACGGTGAAATTCACTTTGCGGACCGGCGAGTGCACGGAATCGATCGGGATGTAGCCGAGAGCCAGGTCCTCGTCGAAGTTCTTGTCGGCGCTGACGTAACCGCGGCCGGTCTTGAGGCGCATCTCGATGTTGAGCTTGCCGCCTTCGCCCACGGTGGCGATATGCAGGTTGCGGTCGAGAACTTCGACGTCCTGGTCGGTCTGGATCTGGCCGCTGAACACTTCGCCGGGCTGTTCAACGCTGAGGCGGACGGTTTTCACACCCTCGCTCATAATCTTGAAGGGAATCTGCTTGAGGTTGAGGATGATGTCGGTAGCATCTTCGACGACGCCTGGGATCGGGCTGAATTCATGCTCGACGCCCTCGATGCGGACGGCGGTGATGGCAGCGCCTTCGATGGAGCTGAGCAGCACACGGCGGAGGCCGTTGCCGATGGTGGTGCCGAAGCCGCGCTGGAAGGGCTGGGCCGTGAACATGCCGTAGCGGTCGGTAAGGGTTTCGGTATTGGCTACTAATCTTTTGGGTTTCTGGAAGCCTTTGAACATAGTTTTTAAAAAACCTCTTTCATCGCAGAGACGCTGAGGCGTGGAGGAAACAACATCCAACTCCGTGGCTCTGTGCCTCTGCGGTTCAAATCCTGCACTTACTTCGAGTACAACTCCACAATGAGCTGCTCGTTAATCTGAATCTGCACTAATTCGTCGCGTTTGGGCAGGCCGGTGATTTTGGCGCGTAGGTTCTCACGATCCACGTCCATCCAACCGGGAGCGGGTGCGTGTGCGGTGGCGTCGCGGGCCGAGAGAATCGTGGGGTTGTTTTTGCTCGATTCCCGGATGGACACCTCGTCGCCGATCTTCACCTGGAAGGAAGGCACGTTCACCTTGCGGCCATTGACTTGAACGTGGCCATGATGGACCACCTGGCGCGCCTGCGCGCGGCTGGTGCCGAAGCCCATGCGGTAGAGGACATTGTCGAGCCGACGCTCCAGGCCGGCGAACAGGTTCTCGCCGGTGATGCCCTTCTGATGCGCGGCCTTCTCAAATCCGTTGCGGAACTGGGTTTCCAGCAGCCCGTACACGCGTCGCATTTTCTGCTTTTCGCGAAGCTGCAGGCCGTAGCCCACCAGTTTTGCCTTGCGGTCCTTACCATGCTGTCCGGGGACGAAGTTGCGCTTTTCGATGGCGCACTTCTCGCTGTGACAGCGCTCGCCTTTCAAAAACAGCTTCATGCCCTCGCGCCGGCAGAGCCGGCAAACCGGGCCTCGATAACGTGCCAATCGTTCCTCCTTACCCTTTCTACTGCAGGTGCAGTTTACAGTCCGGCACTCGGACCTTCATCCTGCTTAAAACAGGTGCCAGGTTTCAGGTGCCAGGTGTCAGCAACCCCAAAAACTGAGCACTCGCTTGAACCACTACACTCTACGCTTTTTCGGCGGACGGCAGCCGTTATGCGGGATGGGGGTTGCGTCCTTGATATTGCGGACTTCCAGCCCGGCTGTCGAAAGAGCTCTGACCGCCGACTCACGGCCCGAACCCGGGCCGCTGACTCGAACTTCCACCGATCGCAGACCACTTTCAGAAGCCTTATTGGCTGCAGTCATCGCCGCCTGTTGCGCGGCGAACGGCGTTCCCTTGCGCGACCCGCGAAAACCGAGCGAGCCGGCGCTCGACCAGGAGATCGTATGGCCCTCCTGGTCGGCTATGGTGACGATAGTGTTATTGAAGGTCGCCTGGATATGCACAATGCCTGAGTGCACCACGCGCTTTTCCTTCTTTTTAAAACTCTTCTTTTTAGTCGGTTTGGCTTTTTGCTCCGCTTTCGCCATAGAATTATGTCTTCGCCGCCGCTTTCTTCTTGTTGGCCACGGTGCCGCGGCGTGGTCCCTTCCGCGTGCGGGCGTTGGTATGAGTCCGCTGGCCGCGCACCGGGAGGCTGCGGCGGTGCCGCAATCCGCGATACGAGCCCATCTCGATGTGCCGCTTGATATTCATCGAGACTTCCTTGCGCAGGTCGCCTTCGACGGCGCCCTCTTCTTCGAGAATCTGGCGCACCTTGTTGACCTCGTCTTCGGTGAGGTCGCCGATTTTCTTGTCGAAATCGATCCCGGCCCGGTAGAGCAGGGAACGGGAGCGGCTGCGGCCGATGCCGTAGATATAGGTGAGTCCGATTTCCGCTCTCTTTTTGGGCGGCAAGTCCACGCCCGCTAAACGTGCCATAACGTTCTCCTATCCCTGGCGCTGCTTATGTTTCGGATTCGAGCAGATGACCCGCACTACGCCCTGGCGGTGGATCACCTTGCACTTGTCACAAATTTTCTTAACTGACGCTCGTACTTTCATAATTTCTTCAATATCCTGCCGCGCGTTTGATCCTCGGCGGCCAACTCAATTTCCACCTTGTCCCCAGGCAGCAACCGCACGAAATTCCGTTCCGCCATCCCAACCGCATGGGCCAGGATTTGATGCCCTTTGCCCAGGTCCACCTTGAACACCAACTGGGGCAGCTCTTCGACTACCGACCCCTGACACCTGGAACCTGGCACGTGCAACCGCCCTTACGGCCGCGTCAACACCCAGGGCCCGTTCGAAGTTACGGCGACGCAATGCTCGAAGTGCGCCGAATTCGATCCGTCCTTGGTCACGGCTGTCCATTTATCGGGCAGCACCTTGGCTTCAGGCTTGCCGGCGTTGACCATGGGCTCAATCGCCAGCACCATTCCTTCTTTCAACCGCGGATTCTCGTTCTTGCGGTCCACGTAATTGGGAATCTGCGGTTCTTCATGCAGATGCGTTCCAATGCCGTGCCCCACGTACTCACGAACCACCGAGTACCCGTTTGAGACCACATGCTTCTCAACCGTGCTGCAAATATCGAACAGGCGGTTACCGGCGCGCGCTTGCTGGATGGCTAGTTCGAGCGACTCTTCGGTCACTTTCAGCAACCGCTTGGCTTCGTCGCTCAATTCGCCTACTCCCACCGTGATCGCCGAATCGCCGTAATAACCTTCCAACTCCACTCCCGTGTCGAGCGAAACGATGTCGCCCTTCTTGAGAACTCGTTTGGCGGACGGCATGCCGTGCACGATTTCGCTATTCACGGAAGTGCACAGGACGAACTTGTAGCGCTCACCCGCGGCCGGCACGAAATAGCCTTTGAAGGCCGGCCTGGCCCCCGCCTCATTCACCAGGCGCTCAGCCTCGACCTCGAGATCGTAGGTGCTCACGCCCTCCTGCACCATTTCGCCCAGCTTGTGCAGGATCTGATAAACCAAAAGCCCGCTGCGCCGCATTTTTTCCAATTCAGCGGCTGTTTTCCGAATGATCATGACTACTGAATTAACGCCAGCACATTCCCGAACACCGCTTGCGGCGGCGCGCTGCTGGCGTCCACGTCGTACAACCTCTTCCCGCTCTCGCGAAAAAACTCAATCAGCGGCCGGGTTTGCTTTTCATAAGCATCCAGCCGCTCGCGAATCACTTCTTCGCGGTCGTCATCGCGCACAATCAACGCCGCGCCTTCCAAATCACACACGCCCTCGACCTTACTCGGTTTAGACTTCACGTTATACAGGGTGCCGCACACAGGGCACTGCCTGCGTCCGGTCAGGCGAGCGATAACTTCATTGTAATCCACAACCAGGTGAATGACTACTGCCTCCGCTCCACGTTCCTCCAGCATCCCGCAAAGGGTTTCCGCCTGGGCCCGGGTTCGAGGGTACCCGTCCAAAATAAAGCCGCGGGCGGCGTCGGGCGCGGCCAGGCGCTCCGCCACGAGACGGTTGACCACCTCGTCCTTCACCAGGATGCCGGCTTTCATTTTGGCTTCCACCTTGGTGCCCACGGCGTTCCCTTTGCGTACATGCTCGCGCAGCATGTCGCCGGTGGAAATCTGCGGTATCCCCAGCGTTTTCACCAGAAGTTTGGACTGCGTCCCCTTGCCGGAACCGGGAGGCCCGAACAGAATTAAAGCCAGCGGCGCCTGCGATTTGCGAGTGGGGATCTGGTCGGCTCCGGCCGATGCCGGTAGCTCGCGCGCTGCAACTTGGCTTTTGCGCTCCAAATCCAAATCCTGATCCGTAAACTTTGTGTTTAGAATGTGTTACGGCGGCCGCGAATACGCCCGGCGCGCGGCGTAAATCCTTCGTAGTGACGCATGATCAACTGCGCTTCAATCTGATTGATGGTGTCCATGGCGACGCCCACCACGATCAGCAGCGACGTGCCGCCAAAATAGAATGTCACGTTCAGCCCGTCGAGCAGGAAGCGCGGGAAGTAGGTATCGATCCAGTTGCCGATGAGCGGGAGGTGCTGCAGGTGAATCCCGGTAAGCATGATGTCCGGGATGAGGCAGAGGATGGATAAGTAAATGCCGCCCACGACCGTAATCTTGGTCAGGATGGCATTCATGTATTCTGCCGTATAACGGCCCGGCCGGATTCCGGGAATGAAACCGCCGTACTTGCGCATGTTGTCGGCAGCTTCGTTGGGATTAAAAATGATGGACACGTAGAAGAAGCAGAAGAAAATAATTCCCGCAACGAACAGCAGGACATATAACGGCTCACCGTGCTGAATGCTGACGAGCATGCCGCTCAGCCATTTGCTGTTTTGCACCACCGGCAGGCTGCGAGCGGTCTGTGGGAAGGCCAGAATTGACGACGCAAAGATGACAGGAATAACGCCGCCTGCGTTCACCTTGAGCGGCATATGAGTGGATTGCCCGCCCATGACGCGGCGGCCGACCACGCGTTTGGCGTACTGGACGGGGATGCGCCGCTCGCCTCGTTCGACAAGTACGATGAATGCCACCACAGCGACCATCATGACCAGAATGACGCCAAGCTGGAGCGGGCTCCATTCGCGCGTCTTGAATACATTTGTGTAAATGTTGCTGATGGCGTTGGGCAGGCCGACCACAATGCCCGCGAAAATGATGAGCGACATCCCGTTGCCGATGCCGCGGTCCGTAATCTGCTCGCCCAGCCACATGATGAAGGCGGTCCCGGTGGTGAGGGAGATGATGGTCATCAGGATGAACCCGGCGCCGGGGTTATCGACGAAATTGCCCTGCGCCGCTTGCAGGCTGGCAGCGATACCGAAAGACTGGATGACGGCAAGGATAACGGTCAGATAGCGGGTCCACTGCGTGATTTTGCGGCGGCCGAGTTCGCCTTCCTTCTGCAGCTTCTCCAGAGTGGGAACGACGACCGTCAGCAACTGCAGAATGATGGACGCCGTGATGTAGGGCATGATGCCCAAGGCGAAAATGGTGAGCCGGCGGATGTTGCCGCCCACCATCAGGTCGAAGAAGCCGAAGATGGAGCCCTGGTTGTGCGAAAAGAAATCCGTCCAGCGCTGCATGTTGACGCCGGGAGTGGGGATATGGCCGCCCAGGCGGTAAACCGCGAGCAATCCCAGCGTGAAGAGTACGCGCTTGCGGAGGTCCGGAATTCGGAAAACGTTCGCGAAGGCTTCGAAGAATTTCATGACCCTGCCTCGGCCAGTTTACTTGGCTGCTGCTCCGATGACCGCGGCTTCGCCGCCGGCCTTCTGGATCTTTTCGACCGCGGATTTGGAAAAGAAGTGAGCTTCCACACGGATCTTACGGGTCAGCTCGCCTGATCCCAGGATCTTGATGCCATCCCCGAGTTTCCGCACCACTCCCAATTCCACCAACCGGTCAGGCGTGAAGTTGTCGCCGTCGAGTTTCTCCAGCCGTCCCAGGTTCACTACAGCATACTGCTTCTTGAAGATGTTGGTGAAACCGCGCTTGGGCAAGCGGCGATGGAGCGGCATCTGACCACCCTCGAAGCCGCGCATCAGACTGAATCCCGTGCCGGCGTGCTGGCCTTTATGCCCGCGCGTGGCCGTCTTACCGCGGCCCGAACCCATGCCGCGCCCGATGCGCTTACGCGAATGTTTCTGCCCTGCGGGCGGTTTCAGGCTGCTCAGGTTCATGACGTTACTCCTCTACCAGCGCCAACAGATGGGGGACCTTCTTTACCATGCCACGAAAACCAGGAGTGTCCGGGCGCTCGACCACCTGATTAATTTTGCGCAGCCCGAGCGCGCGCACGACTTTTTTGTGGCTCACGGGGGTGCAAATGGGGCTGCGCACCAACTTGATCTTGATCTTATCTGCCATTACATCTTCTCCAGCGCCAGGCCGCGCATCTCGGCCACGGCATTCTTGTCGCGTAGCTGCTCGAGAGCGTCGATGGTGGCTTTGACGACGTTGTGCGGATTATGCGAACCGATAGACTTGGTCAGAACATTGGGAATTCCAGCAGCCTGCACCACGGCGCGCACCGGGCCGCCGGCGATCACGCCCGTGCCTTCGGGGGCCGGCTTCAGCAGCACCATGCCGCTGCCGAATCGTCCTAAAACCTGGTGGGGGATGGTAGTTTCGAGCAGATGAATCTTGCGCAGATTCTTCTTGGCGGATTCGATGCCTTTGCGAATGGCGGAAGGGACTTCCTTCGCTTTTCCCACGCCGAAGCCCACAACTTTTGCCGACGAGTCTCCGACGACGACCAGCGCAGAGAAGCTCAGGTTCTTGCCGCCCTTGACCACTTTTGTCACGCGATTGATCGACACCACCTGCTCTTTCAGGTTGAGCGACTGCGGATCGATCCTTTTGACCACCATAGATGCCATCTGCTAGAACTCCAGTCCCGCCGCGCGCGCCGCATCGGCCAGCGCCTTGATGCGCCCGTGGTAGATGTACCCGCCGCGATCGAATACTACCTGCTTGATTCCCTTTTCCCTCGCGCGCTCGGCGATGGTTTTGCCGATCAGCTTCGCGCCTGCCACATTACCGCCGCTGGCCTTGACTGGAGCCGCGGCCTTCTTGGGAGCCTTTTTGTCAGCCTTCTCGCCCTTGCCGGCTTTTTCGGCTTTGGCAGCGGGGGCTTCGGCCGCGGCCTGCTCGGGCGCTGGGGGCGGCGCGGACGCCGCTCCTGCGCGGAAATTCTTGTCGGACGATGCTGCCGCCACCAGCGTCTGCCCCTTGGTATCGTCCACGATCTGCGCGTAGATATGAGACAGGCTGCGGAAGACCGCGAGGCGCGGGCGCTCCGGCGTGCCCTGCACTTTACGCCGGATCCGCTTGTGAATGCGCCCGCGAATCTCGTTCTTATTGGTTCTCTGGATCATGCTTTCGCTCCTGCGCCGGTCTTACCCACCTTCTTGCGCAGCACTTCACCGGTGTATCGAATCCCTTTGTTCTTGTACGGATCGGGTTTGCGCAGCGCCCGGATGTTCGCCGCCACCTGCCCGAGTAGCTGCCGGTCGAAACTGGACAAGACCAGGTGAGTCTGCTTGTCGATTTTGAGATCGACGCCATCCGGCAACAGAAACTCAATCGGATGCGAATAGCCCAGGGTGAACGTGGCGATGCGGCCCTTGATGTCGGCGCGGTAGCCGATGCCCACAATGTCGAGCTCGCGGGTAAACCCGGCGGAGACGCCGTGAATGGCATTGGCGGCGAGCGCTCGCGTCAGCCCATGCAAAGCAGCGTGTTCATCGCCCTTCCGTTTGATCTCGATCACTCCGTTGTTTTGCTGCACCTCGATGCCGCTGGGAAGTGGTACGGTGAGCTTGCCCTTCGGCCCTTCGACCTGAAGCTGTTCGCCGATATTGACTTTCACGCCCTTTGGCAGGGGGATCGGCTTGTTTCCGACTCTAGACATAAATCACCAGATCTGGCAGAGCACTTCTCCGCCAACGCCTTCCCTATGCGCGGTGCGCCCGGTCATCACGCCGCGCGCCGTAGTAAGGATGTTAATTCCCAGGCCGCCTTGGACGCGTGGAATATCGTCGCGGCCCACATACACGCGGCAGCCGGGCCGCGAGACGCGCTCGATGCGCGTGATCACCGGCGCGTTCGAGGGCGAGTACTTCAAATAAATCTTGATCACCTTCTTGACGCCTTCCTCGGCGACCTTGAAGTTCGCGATATAGCCCTCTTCTTTAAGGATGCGGGCAATTTCCGTCTTCAAATGCGAGGCGGGCACGTCGACTTTGGGGTGGCGCGCGCTAATCGCGTTGCGCACCCTGGTGAGCATGTCGGCAATGGGATCGCTGGTCATTCGCTCCTCCTTACCAGCTGGCCTTGATCACGCCAGGAACTTCGCCGTTCAGTGCGAGCTGGCGGAAGCACAGGCGGCACACGCCGAACTTGCGCAGAAATGCGCGCGGCCGGCCGCAGCGCCAGCAGCGGTTGCGGTGACGGATTTTGAATTTCGGCTTCTGCTGCAGATCCTTCGCCATCTTTGCGGTGGTTGCCATCTTGTTCGTTCTCTCCTCGCTACTGCCGGAACGGCATGCCCATGGCCTTCAACAACGCCAGCCCTTCAGCGTCGGTGCGAGCCGTGGTGGTAATCGAGATGTTCATGCCCTTGGTCTTGTCGACCTTGGCGTAATCGATCTCGGGAAAAATCAACTGGTCGCGGATGCCCAGCGTGTAATTGCCTCGGCCGTCGAACGATTTCGTGGAAACGCCGCGAAAATCGCGCACGCGGGGAAGGGCTACGTTCACCAGGCGATCAAAGAACTCGTACATGCGATCGCCGCGCAGCGTGACCATGCAGCCGATCGGCATATTCTCGCGTAATTTGAAAGCCGCAATCGATTTGCGGGCCTTGGTGACCACGGCCTTTTGTCCCGTAATCTGTCCCAGTTCGTTGACCGCGCCATCCATGAGCTTGGCGTTCTGCGTCGCCTCGCCCAGCCCGATGTTCACGGAAATCTTCTCAAGCTTGGGCACGGCCATGACGTTCTTGTAGCCGAACTCCTTGCTCAGCCCGGGAACGACGGTTTTTGTGTAGTGTTGTCTCAGTCGTGCTGCCATAACGTTACTTCTTATCCAGCGTCTGCCCGCATTTACGGCAGACTCTCGTCCGGCGCACTTTCCCGCCGGGTAGATTTTCCATGTGGTGCGCAATACGCACCGGCCCGCACTGCGGGCACAGAATCATCAGGTTCGAAATAGCAATCGGACCCTCGCGCTCGGCGATGCCGCCCTTGATCTGCTTGGCGGGATTCGGCCGCGTGTGGCGCTTGACCATGGCGATGTGCTCGACGAGCGCCTTGTTGGTGAAGGGGTCCACGCTCAGCACCCGCCCGTTCTTGCCTTTATCGCGGCCCGCGATCACGCGTACCTGGTCGTTCTTCTTGATTTGAATCCGTGTCTTGGTTTCCGGCTTATGCTTGACGATCGCCATCAGATCACCTCCGGCGCGAGTGAGACGATTTTCATGAATCGTTTGTCGCGCAATTCGCGCGCTACCGGGCCGAATACGCGCGTCCCCACCGGCTCGCCGGTTTCGTTGATCAGCACCGCGGCGTTCGAATCAAAACGGATGTAGGTCCCGTCTTTCCGGCGCGTCTCTTTGCGCATCCGCACGATCACGCAGCGGACTACTTTCCCTTTTTTGATGGCCGAATCCGGCGCCGCTTCCTTGACGCTCGCGGTCACCACGTCGCCCAAGCCCGCGCGCAATCCGAGGTCGCCGCCGCGCGGCAGGATGCATTGCAGCCGTCGCGCGCCGCTGTTATCGGCAACATCGAGAATGGTACGCATGCCAATCATAGGTCGCTCCTAAAGTCGCTCACTTTAGGTGTTAGGTTGCAGGCTCCAGGTGTCCGCCAGCTAACACCTAAAACCTGGCACCTAGCACCTTTTTAAACTTTCACGTCCAAATCCGACGGCTGCATCGAAACCTGCGCGGCGCGGCGGATCACTTCTCCCAGCTTCCACCGTTTCAGGCGGCTCAGCGGGCGGCATTCGACGATCCGGACGACGTCGCCGAGCTTCGCCTCGCCGGTTTCATCGTGCACATAGAATTTCTTGCGCTTGGTGATAATGCGCTTGTAGAGATTGTGCGGAACGCGGCGGCTCACCTGGACCACGATGGTCTTCTGCATCTTGGTTGAAACCACTTCGCCGACCTTTTCCGTCTTATGCCCCTGCTTTTCCTCGGCCATCTACTTTTTCTCTCCCGCTTGCGCCGCCATTTCCCGCTCGCGCAGCACCGTGAAGATGCGGGCGCGGGTTTTCTTGATGCTGCGCACCTTCTTGAGCCCGTCCATCTGGCCCATCGACATCTGGAGCTTCAGGCGGAACAGTTGCTCTTCGGTGTCGCGCAGCTGATTTTTCAGCTCCGGGCTGTCCAAATCGCGAATCTTCTGGGATCGCATCGCTTTACTCCGCGGCCACGCGTCCAACCAGACGCGTCCTGATGGGCAGCTTGTCGGCCGCCAGTTGCATGGCCTGCCGCGCGGTTTCCACGGGCACGCCTTCCATTTCAAACAAAATCTTTCCGGGGCGAATCACGGCCACCCACTGCTCGGGCGCGCCTTTGCCCTTTCCCATACGGGTTTCAGCCGGCTTCTTGGTGATCGGCTTATCGGGGAACAGCCGGATCCACACTTTACCGCCGCGCTTGATAAAACGCGTCATGGCGACGCGCGCGGCTTCGATCTGCCGGTCGGTTACCCAGCCGCACTCCAAGGCTTTCAATCCGTAGTCGCCGAACGAAACCGACGAACCGCGCCAGGCCTTCCCGGCCATGCGTCCGCGCTGCTGCTTGCGGTATTTGACCTTCTTGGGCATCAACATGGCGGTTTAGCTTTTCTCCTCTTCGGGCTTGGCTTCAGGCGCCGGTTCCGGAGTTTCGATGCGGCCTTCCTGCTTCCAGGCGGGTTGCGGCGGCATCAGGGGCGGCATTAAAGGCCCCCCACTACGCGCGGGGCGCGGCAAATCGGCAGGCGGCGCCTGGGTCGCGGCTCCCGTGGGTTCTGAGACGGCCGGTTGCGGAGCTTCGCGCCGGCGATCACGGTCGCGGTCCCTGTCTCTATCGCGGTCGCGCCTCGGCTCCATGCGACGTGGCTCCGGCTCAGACGACAGCCCAGACCGTCGCAGCTTGGTATCCAGAATTTCGCCCTTGTACAACCACGCTTTGACGCCGATCACGCCGTAAGTCGTGCGCGCCTCGGAAAATCCGTAGTCCACGTCCGCGCGCAACGTGTGCAGGGGAAGCTGGCCCTGCAGATACCATTCGCTGCGGGCGATTTCCGCCCCATTCAGCCGGCCCGAGACGCGAACCTTGATGCCTTTGCAGCCGAATCGCAGAGCCGAGTCTACGGCCTTGCGCATAGCCCGCCGGAAATTCACACGCTTTTCCAGCTGCAGCGCAATCGATTCCGAAACCAATTGGGCGTCGAGTTCCGGCTTATGCACTTCCTGAATGTCAATAAAGACCTCGCGCTTGGTCTGCTTGGCGAGATCCTGTTTCAGCTTTTCGATCTCCGCGCCTTTGCGTCCGATGATGATGCCCGGCCGCGACGTGCGGATGGTGATGCGCAGCTTGTTGCCCGGACGGTCCACTTCGATCGAACTCACGCCCGCCGACTTCAGCCGGCCGCGCAAGTCCTCCTTCATTTCCAGGTCTTCCTGCAGCAGCTTGGGATAGCCTTGCTTGGCGAACCAGCGCGACCGCCAGGGCTTATTGAAGCCCAGCCGGAAGCCGTATGGATGTACTTTCTGTCCCATCTACGATTCCTTTTCCGCCACTTTGACGACAATGTGCGCCATGCGGCGTTGATAACGATAGGCGCGGCCCATGGGCGCCGGCCGGATGCGCTTCATCCGCGGCCCCTCGTGCACATACGCTTCCGATACATAAAGCTGGTCGACATCCACATCTTCGGAAAGATTCTGGGCGTTGGCGATGGCCGACTTCAGCACCTTCTCCACCGTGGGGGCGATGCGCTTGTTGGTGGTGCGCAGCGTGGTGATGGCCTGGCCGGCCTGCTGGCCGCGGATCAGATCCACAACCAGCCGCGCCTTCTGCGCCGATACCCTGATGTAGCGAGCTTCTGCTTTGGCTTCCATGTCACTATCCCCTACGCCGGCTTCGCGGATTTCTCTGTGGTTGCCGCCGCTTTCACCGAGTGCCCTTTAAACACCCGCGTGGGCGAAAACTCGCCCAGCTTGTGTCCCACCATATTCTCCGTCACGTACACGGGAATGAACTTCTTGCCGTTGTGCACGGCGATCGTGTGGCCCACAAATTCCGGCAGTATGGTCGAGCGCCGCGACCATGTCTTCAGAACCTTCTTCTCGTTGGCGCTGTTCATCGCGTCGATTTTCTTTTCCAGATGGCCGTCGGTAAACGGCCCCTTCTTAACGGAACGGCCCATGGCTTATCTCTTCTTCGCTTTCCGGTTCACGATCCATTTATCGGTGCGCTTATTGTTACGTGTCTTGAAGCCGCGCGTGGGCTGGCCCCATGGCGTCACCGGGTGCCTGCCGCCCGACGTTTTGCCCTCGCCACCGCCGTGCGGATGATCCACCGGGTTCATCGAAACACCGCGGTTATGCGGCGTCTTGCCCATCCAGCGCGTTCGCCCTGCTTTGCCGATCGAGACGTTTTCGTGATCCAGGTTCCCCACCTGGCCTATGGTCGCCATGCAATCGTCCAGGACACGGCGTACTTCGCCCGAAGGCAGCTTCAGCAGGGCAAGCCCGCCTTCTCTGGAAACCAGCTGCGCCTGAGTGCCCGCCGATCGCGCCATTTGCGCCCCTTTGCCCGGCTTCAATTCGATGTTGTGGACCACGGTGCCGGCGGGAATGTTTTTTAGGGGTAGGGCATTGCCGACCAGAATGTCGGCTTCGGGGCCGGACATCACGGTCTGCCCGATTTTCAAGCCATCGGGCTGCAGGATGTAGCGCTTCTCGCCGTCTTTGTAATGCAGCAGCGCGATTCGTGCGGAACGGTTGGGATCGTACTCGATGGCCGCCACCGTCGCGGGAATGCCTTTCTTATCCCGCTTGAAATCGATGACCCGGTAAGCCTTTTTGTGGCCGCCGCCAATGAAGCGGGAAGTGACCCGCCCGCGGCTGTTCCGGCCGCCGGTGCGCTGCTTGGATTCGACCAGCGATTTCTCCGGCCGCTCCTTGGTGATGTCTTCGCGCGACACCACCGTCTGAAACCGGCGCGTCGGCGTAGTCGGCCTGTATGTTTTGATCGGCATGTTAAATCTCCGCCCAGTCCGGCGCTTTCTCGCCTTCTTTCAGCCGCACGTACGCTTTTTTCCAGTCCGACCGGAAGCCCGTGAACCGCCCGCGCCGCCGTTCCTTGCCCACGAAATTGCACGTGCGCACTTCGTCGACTTTGACCTTGAACAGCTTCTCGACGGCCGCCTTGACCTGAACCTTAGTGGCCTTGGGCGCGACTTCGAAACACAGCGTGAGCTCCGCTTCCTTCTTGGCCACGCCCTTTTCGGTGACGAGCGGCCGTTTGATTACATCGTGAATCGTCATGCCAGCGCCTCCGAGAGTTTCGTGGCCGCGGCCTGCGAAAGCAGCACGCGATCGTGTCCCAGCAGATGATAGGCGTTCACCTCGCGGGTTGGCACGAGCGTCACGCCCTGCAGATTGCGCGAGCCGAGCTGCAGATTGCGGTTTTCGCCGTTGTCCACCAGCAGAACCTTGCGCTTCGCTTCCAGCTGGGCAAGCGCCGACTGCATGGTCTTGGTCTTGTGATCGCCCAGGGAAAAGCTCTGCACCACTTTCAGTTCGCCGTCGCGCAGCTTCGCGGTAAGCGCCGAGCGTAGCGCCCCCAGAACCATTTTGCGCGGCAGCCGGTATGAATAGTCGCGCGGTACCGGGCCGTGCACCGTGCCACCGTGCCGCCACAGAGGCGACCGCACCGAACCCATACGCGCGCGGCCCGTGCCTTTCTGTTTCCACAATTTCTTGCCCGAGCCCGCTACTTCCGCCCGAACTTTCGTCTTGTGCGTGCCGGCGCGCTTGCCGGCCTGGTAATGGCGCACCGCCTCGTAAAGCAGGGCGTCATTCACCTTGGCGGCGAATACAGCGTCGGCCAGGTCCACTTCGCCGACCTTCTGGTTTTGTAAATCCACCACGTCCACGAG